>JGI24022J15233_10007961_pt1 | contig 11758 bp, 6 predicted proteins | sample Ectturendosymbi2_FD_15233 | JGI IMG/M metagenome (IMG submission 15233)
ATGTATTTCTAGCTTTGTCTATCCAACTTTAGGTATTTTTATAGTTGGGACCGAGTTTGCTAAAAAACTGTGGGGAGGACAAACTTTATTGTTAGCGTTTCGATGACGTCATCATGTTCACTCAGCCTTAGTACGACCTTTTTGTTAAATTGGCAAAATGGGGGCGCATTTGGGCCATGGTCACCAAAATACGTAGATTACACATTGTGGAATTTATATATTTTGGTGAGCATGGCCCAATTGCCTCCCCTGACTACGCCCAAGGTGGTGGTAGGTGCTATATCTAGATATCTGGCACTTAGCACTACATTTACTATGAAAACACATTAGTTCTCAAAGTTGGGCTTAAATGGACATATTTATGCTCACAAAATTGTGAAAATCAATTCAAATTTGGTCAGTTCCGAAATAAAATGTACTGCTGCTAAAAACCACAAGACCACATATAGATCAAATCAAAAACAAACCACAAGATCTTTTGATAATAACTAGCAGTGGCAACCAGACGCGTAGGCAGAAATTTTAGCAGGGGCAAACAAAAACCGAGTTTCAACATTTAAATATTTTTAATGCTCCTTGCTTTCAAAGCATAATCCATGAAACGTGCATGTTTCTGGCGTTTTCTCCTGAACAATTGCGTTCCGACATATAAACGTCTGCTTTTATTAAATTGACAAGTTTTAAAAGTTTTGATAGTGAAGTTCTAAGCTTCTACTTCGGATTAATGCCACCATTTGCTCATAAACTGTTCCTGCAGAAGCGCTAGTAAACCTCTCAATGCTACAAGTGCACGATCTGCAGTATGTTTTTTGCAGCTAATATCGCACTTGAGCAAGAAGTCATCGCGGCCGACATTACGATTGCGCTTTTTATGCTGTATTTACACGCTTCGGACGTACACCAACATAGCACGTTCAATCAAGGCCAAAGAGCGACTTTGCTCCAAGGCACTTACTTCCGACGAAGTAGGCCTTCTACAAAATTTTCGCGCATATAAGAAGTGGATCCCGTTTTCAACTAATTTTTGAGCGATTAATTCACGTATGTAGTTGATAAACGTAAACGCTAGAGCAGTGGTTCTCAAGATTTTTTAGAAAAATTACGCAACGGTCCCCTAGCAATTTTTTAAATGGCTCACGGCCCTCTTAAAAAATCAACACAAATAAACACGAAACAACACGTTGCTTTTTTATTGTATCAATGTGACGGGAGCACTTGCGTGTTGATTTTTTGGAAGGTGCTTCGCGGTACCCAGAAAATTGTCTCGCGGACCCCAAAGGACCGCGGTCCCCACTTTGAGAACCACTGCGCTAGAGTCTTTGAACACGTTTGCAAAATGTTTGTATTTTTGATAATCCGTAAGATCTTTTGGCTATGTTCAACTTATTCCGTAAAACCTTTGTAGCTACCTTAAACTTACTTCGTTTAAATTGTTTGATGAGACTTGGCTAAATTTAACTGACTTCATTGAAATATAAAATGGAATTAAACTGTCAACACAATCGTACCCACAATGTTATAAAACTTATTCACCATGCTCAGCTGCATGTAAAGATAGCTTAGCACTGCACGTAATCAAACTTGTACAAATCACGGGTTTTTAGAAAATACAATAACCTGTCTGGAAATTTGAAACCCTAATGGGAAAAAATTCAAATTTAGTTTAATTTAGTCACATGCGCTTTGCCAACAAAACAGCTGCCAAGCTCAGGGATGGATTTTAGGAAAAGATAACGAGGCAGTCGCCTCGGGCCCTTCTTTTCCAGAGATACCGTGTCCCCTCTTGAGAGCTTTGCACCATTGTGGAGTTAAAAAGGTTATGTACCACTCCAGAGCCACATTTAAAGAAGCTCTGAAGCAAGTCATATGTTTTTCAATATAAAACAAAAATTATGGTAAAATGTGCCAAAAAAGGCAGCTTTCAAGTGTCCAGCTGCAAAACTTCAGAAATTTTTGTTCCTTTCGTATGTATGTATATTATGCTCTTGAATTTAGTTCATGAATTGAAATTTGAAACAAATTTAACTCTTTATCCATGTAATCCCACATCTACCTTTCGCAATGACGATTTTTTGGGGTCTTTTTCTGAGAGCTTGCTCCTAAATTTTAATATCCACCCCTATGCAAGTTTTCTCAGTATCTGTAAGATAATGGCAGTGTCAATTCCATCAGCACTTGCACAATAAAAAGAGTCTCGCAACTTACGTTAGATTTTGATGCTGACACTTCTCGTTGCCCTTAAATGATTTCAATTTATTTACTGCAGGATAGGGTGGGTGCAATTAACATTAGACGAAAGTTGGAACACTGAACTTATGAACAGTAGGTCAGCGTCTAATATCTTGACAAGATTGATGTTTTACTCGCCGGTAAGGCAAAGGGAAACCGTTTATGAAAACGTCAAGACCCCACATAATTGTGATTGAACCGTCACAATACATGTCGTCACAAATAAATATCTAGAACGAATGCTATTGTTGCTAAACAGTGACTATGGCGCAATGAAGAAGACTTTTAAACTGAATCGCTCCTTAGCCAAAGTTTCAGCTTTAAGACATAAAATGTATATCACCTCAATATTCACGCATGTAGTTTTAGCAACGTGAAAAAACAAAAATCTACGATGTTGATTTAGGCTACCCTGACACTGGAAACAAGGATAGGTTATATTTGTAACACCTACGGCTGTCAAGGAGAAGTTTGCGATGCTATTGAAATAAGCTTACATAACGATTAGGCCGGATACAGCAAGCTGGTGCGCCGAAAATAGCTGCAAAAAGCGCTACTCCAATTGTTTTTATTTGCGGATCATTTATTACAAAAGGTCATATACAAGTTCGTATTCGACTAAAATCTGAAGTAGGATTGGTTTATTGGAGCAGTTTTGTTGAGTTGCACTGAAGTATTTCTTGGCTCATACTTCAAAAAATATATTAACTTGAAAACTTTGAAAAGTGGGGGGACATTTCCCCCGTTGCCTGCCCTGGCTACGCGCCTGGTAGCAACCGTATTCTGGTTGCAGGTTACAGACCAGCCCAGGCATTCGTGATTGAGCGAAGTTTATGTGCGCACTGATTTTATAATTCAAATTAAAAAACAATATTTCCAACAATCATGACGATTCAGTTTACATGGTAAATCTGCGCACTGTGTCCACAAATAGTCCAGTGATAATGTTCATTTTTCTTATTTATTCCCTGGCTTTACGCTGGGGTAACGTTTCCAACAGTAATGTACTGTAACCATGAAATTTGCATAACTACATTGTTTTTTATCACAAAATATTGGGGGGGACAAAAGATATTATGTCCCCCGTCCTCCCCATAAACTTGGTCCCTGGTTGTGTATCTTGAATACCCTTTTGCATTTTGTTTTATGTCAGTCGTGCCGTAGTCTCAGGTACATATCCTTGGGTGGCTCGCCTATCCCCTTCCCAGGCTTGATCAAAAGGTTTTATCAGGGTTGGCTGAGTATGATGACGTCATCACAGGGCCCCCTTTTCAGTCTTGCCTCGGGCTCCCCCAACCCTAAAGCCACCACTGGTCGCGTGATGTTCAGCTACGGATGCGTCGAACGCGTTTCTGTCACAGAGGTCAAGCAGCTGTAGTTCTAAATCTAGACTAATGGTTTACTGTAACTGGAAACGAAAATTACGTTCTATGAAACTAACAGATTCCATGAGTAAAAGCTGATTGATTTTGATGGATTCAGTTTAAAAAAACTTTTCAAATTGCAGAAACCTTTTGCCTGTATCTGTTCTAAACGAATGTTTGCAGTCTCTTGTGACTGCATCTCGCAGCATAAAAAACAGTGAAGTCAGAGCAAAGCGTTCAGTTTTTAAACAAAACATATTACTCAGAAGCAATTAAAAAATGATATGTCAAATATATTGACTTAGTTCCAGAGAACAAGCAGAGCCAAATCTTTCAATGACTTGACTTTCCAGAAGTTACTGCTAAAGACTCCGGCATCACCTGACACGTCGATACCATATCGAAGATTTGACTGAACTTTATACCAACATTATGTGACTACTGTATAAATTAAGCAGTGATAAGTATTTTTGAACAATACAAATTTTTGCAATTTGGCACGGTGTAGTAATTGTTCTATTGAAATCAGTGGACCGCTTTTTAGCACGTTTGCTCATAGCCATAAATGAATCCATTTTTTCGGACGCGATTTGAAAAAATCTTATTGGATCATTTCGCAGAAACATTACCAGGCCTTATAATGAAGATCACGGCCAATGAAAACGATATCAAGGACATATTGCAAACGTCTCGATAGCTCCTATTTGCAGTGCACTGATGTTTGCAATTTGTAATGCACTGATAATGATAACAGGAGTTATCGAAACGTTTGTAACATGTTTTCATTGGCCGTGATCTTCATTATAAGGCTATTTAGGACTTCCGCTTTTCGTATTCCCAGGCCTTGAGTAAAGAGTAAGTTTCAAACGATAGGCATTAAATCAACTTTTATTCAAAGTGCATGGCCAACATCAGGAATAGACGATGTAAAAATGGCAAAAGGTTTACCTGTGATAAAATTGGAGAAATAGAGCTAAGATCAAGTGCAGTGTATAGAAATGTGCATTTATTTGAAAGTAATTGATCAAATCAAAAAACAGGGTTTGATTTTGTCGGTTTGAACTCGAACAAGTGAAAGAGACAACCTTAAACTGACATAAAAGAAAAACTTTGAAGTAAATCATAAATCAAAACCAGCCTGTGCTGTTCTTGGTGTAGTTCCTACAAGTCTGATCCAGATCTTTTCAATATACCACAATTGGGACCGACCCGTTGGGATCGGTCAGTCGTTGACTTTCTATTGTGATCATCAAAATCACGTGCTGAAAACTTGCCTGGTAAGTGTAATCGTCTGTGGTTAAAGCAGCAGTTTCGGAATATGCGGAGGTGGGTCTCCCAGCCTCGGTCCTTGGCTGCCACTCGGTAGAAGCGTACATGTCATCAAAAAATTCGTAGAGCAAGGTTATCTGCAATAAGTAGTCACGAAGTATCGCACTAGATGTTTAAGTGTAGATGAAACAAAGTCGTTTAACTAGAAGTGATTGTTTTTTAATAATCGTTAGATTTAGTGGTTGAGATTTCGCTATGTTCTCGATGAAAATATCTCGCTTCCGTCGCTTCTGTCGATTTTTGATTAACCTACTGCACTGAATCAACCAATCAAACCTCTGTTAATGCTTTATCGGGTTTATCCATAATAACAATTACAAATAATGTTGATCGTGGCTGTCTGAACTTTGCTGGGAGCCTCGTGCATGCCGTGGTCCGATACATAGGCTTTCCATACAAGGCCTATGGTAAATCAAGCATCAAACAGACCCGGCAAAGTTTGATGGTTTTAATTGATCACCAGTGGAAAAACGTCATCATCGTACTTACTGCGTAAGTGTCGTCTTCTGGCTTTTTCCCGTTATCTGTAATGCACTGATTGCAAACAATTTCTGCCATGTCTTCCATTTTTCTGATCAATTTTCTCATTGGGGTTGTCATGCGACCTTTAACAAAATATTCAGTAAAATTTCATATTTTATGGACGCAAGCAACGTAAGTAAAAGCATTACACCTTGCATTTGGGGAGCTCGCACAGACACATTTTAAAAATGCAGAAAGTTTACTGATTTCATAAAAACTCTAAAGAGCAGCAGTAGTAATAGGTGGATTTTACACATATTTGTTGGGACACAGTGGTGCAAAGCACGAGGGCATTGGAGTTAATTGGGTGACACTTGAAACCCCATCCACTTCCTGGATCCGAAACATTCGCATGACACACACGGAAATGTTTGGTAATCAAATATGTTTAGTTTTCTATTTGTTGAGGACTTTTGGCAATGAATATTTTTCCAGATTGTTTAAAAATTGTGTCTTGTTTGCCGGGCAGGGATGCTAAAAAATAAATACTGTATTTACAGCAGAAAGCCGTGTACTAAATTGCAGTGCCCCAGAACTTTAGTGATCAACTTTTCAAACTGCAGATGAATTAATTCCTCCAATGCCACCCTCAGCAACGATTCAATGCATTTCAGGGCATTTTGCGTTTTGTTTTCAGCTCGACCATGGGCGTCTGAAGGATTTTTTCCAGGGGGGAAACCATGGTGAAATTTCTTTGTACCAAAAACTTACAGAAAAACTTTTTCTACATAAAAATAAATAGAAAAATATAAAATGTCAAAATCCAGGAGGGTCAAAGTTCCCCGTTCCCCCTTTCCGACGCCCACGAGCTCGACTAAATACGAAAATCCTTTTCTCTGACATGTACGTGGTAGTCATGACATGAGCACCAATTCATACAAGGCTTTTAATGCAATTTCCTTGTGCCATTGGCTTCAGACAAACCAACCCCAAAATCCCCATGATGGATATAGCCTATGTTTTGAAAGACGTTCTGATACAATCTTGCTGAAACTTATTCTCCCCTTTAAAAATCTGGTTCTTCAAACTGCGAAGCTCACGGCGTTGGCGTGTCAGGATCGATTTCATCTATAGGTTTATATTTACCTAAGGTGGCTTTGTACGTATTCCTCAGATCTTCTGTGGGTATTATCTGAGATATAAACGCGTATTAGATGCTGCAATAAATACCAAAGTAATAACACACAAATATCACAAGTAAGCTGCTTCTGTACTCCGACTGGTAAGGCTACTCTGATCAGTGTTCATGTTTCTAGTTTTCTCAAGAGATTGAGAATGAAACTTTCGAAAGTACTGCGATTCTACCAAGTAACCTTCGCAGTTGCACAGAAAGGACGCACCAGAGATTTCGTACTCGAGTGAATAGAACATGGCACCTCTCGGTAAAATCCATCCCTATATCATAGAAGCAAGTTACTTGCATCATAGTACAGTTTTCCTGACGTGGTGTTTAACTTGCTGGCTGCTTTAAACAAAAAGTTAGAACCTTTGAAGTTAATTTTATTCATGATTGCTGGTATGTGTTGGATAAAAAAGCTATAATCAAAGGATGCAAAAACTTAGCAACAAGAAATTCATTCACCCTTTATTCATCCCTGTTTTTTCATTCACTCTTGCAAAAATTTCCTTCACCCTGGGGTGAACTATTCACCCGGTTAAGAAGCACTGATAAGGTATCAGACCCAAACACTGCTCTGTCATTATCATGATGTTTGCTTACTCTTCGTCTGCTTGGGGTAGAGTTCTGTGGTTGCCATTTGGCAAAGCGACTTTTGCTTGTTATTTAAGCTCATCAAAATCTTCTCTGAAGCAGTACAAACTTGCGCAGTACTCAATAGCAATCTCATTTCTGAATGACTTTAATAGAAACGCTAACAAAATTACTGTATTGCTCAAGCTCAGAAGAAGCAAATATGTTTTTATTGTAGGATAATGTTAGCCTTCCACACATCTCTTATCTGCAATATAACCTTTAGGCTTTGATCAGGTGCATATCAAACACGATTAGGGCTCTCACAAATACAACTCCAAAAATCCCTAGGACAATACCAAAAAATCCGTACATCTGTGGTAGTGCAGCATAAAATCGGAGTGCCAATGATAAATGTTAAAAATAGAACCAAATATGATTTGCAAATTAAACTATATTGTTCACTTCATATATTTTCATACTTTTCCGAAAATCCCTGAAAAGGGTCCAAAGTTCCAATCTAGGGACAAAATCCCTAAAAGTGAGAGCACTGCTCTCAAACTTTTTCGCTGATATTAGTTTTCAAACTCGGTAACAGTGATGTAGCCGAGACCGTAACCTTCGAGACCGAGACCTGGTTAAAACTTGGAGACGATACCGAGACCGAGACTTCATAAGAAATTCCGAGACTCGAGACTTCAAAGTTTGTGTGTTTGGCCGAATTTCTGCAATTTTCCGACCTGTTTTCGGTGATTCTTACCTGCAAATACAACAAACAAAAATCGTTGAAATATAAGAAATTTACTAAACCATTTCTTTGTAATATTCAAAGTCTCGAGACCTGTAGCCTTCGAGACTGAGAGAGACCTGAAACCAACGAGACCGAGACTCGCAAAAATGGGTCTCGAGACGAGCCTCGAGACCAAGTCTCAAGACTCCATCACTGCTCCCATCTCTCCTCGCTAATTTTTTGGCTGAACAAAGGCGATCAAATACTTGTTCTGGTTCTGTTTGCCAAAGAGGGATGTTACACCTTAATAATTGTTTGCTGAACATGCAGTAGAAAAATGAAATTGACGTCACTCAAGGCATTCAAACCGCGCACATAAAAGGTTTAGCGATTTCGGCGTTGTGATAAAAGCGCCTTCACGCGGAAAGCCCAAGGTATTTTTACGAACACGCGTGCTTTGCTACTGATAAATCAAAAGAAGTTGCATACCATTACTTTACCTGTAACAGGGTTGACAACAGTGTTTTTTAACGACGACTGCCATGTTTCATGCTTTATCAAAGCAAGCACGCAATCTTTTTGAGAAAAGTCGATTGCGTAGTCAAGAGCGTTTCTTCCGTCAGCTGACCGAAAAGTGACGTCAGCTTTCCATTGAAGCAAAAGGTTGATCACTTCGACGTGACCTCGCTGAGAAGCCAAATGCATGGCACAAATCTGTGCATGATAGAATGTCCTATGTGAAACTGTTGTCGGTAGAGCAAAAATAAACAAAAGTATTCTTAAACAATTTCCGTGTTTATAAAGATCCGGAAGTACCGATAGATCAGGCTGCAACATCGAAAACCAATACACTAGTGTGCTTACATAGCCTACAGTCAGTCCTCAGCAAAATTTCATGGTTGGCTTCAGAGTGACAACTAAACTATCTGGCATGGCCTCTGCACGCGAAAATAACAGCTGGACTGTTCTCAGGACCCAAGCATTCACTTTGATCACGAAACGTGACCGCTTGTGGTTTCGCCCTCATAATTTTACTCGGATTCGCCTTGTCCAACTTTAGACACACAAGGACAATCTTTGTTGACATTTCAGCCTCAATTATTCCAGTATTTTTGTAGCCTCAGCTTGCTACAGATACTTGCAAGTTTATATAGTAAAGTAAATGTTAGTCAAGTAAATGTTCGTGAATTAGTTAATTTTGTGGATATGTGTTGCAAGCAAAATATTAACATATCATAACTTTATGCTTGGGCAGTGGGGACAATCAGAGCAGAGCTATTCATCATGCAACTATCACTCACAGAGAACAAACATCGTACTCCGATTACCTCGTGACTAAATCTGGCTGTTACTAAAAAAGACGAATCCTTGCGCATGCAAACGAAAAAAATACACCTAGAACACCACCTCAGGTCAAAATGTTCCTTTTACTCCAATGTGGCCAACCTTTCTTTGTAAAACGATAATTAAATCGCCACGAGGTGCGCTTAGAACAGGAGTTCCCACCTGGGGTACATTTGCCAATCTGAAGAGGTGCATTTAGGGTTAGCAATAGAAGGGAAAAATATATTTATACATTATTTGTTTTTTAAATTTTACATATATCAGTGAATATTGGTTTCAAAAATTATTATATGCTTATGGTTAAATATTTTTTAAATATATCTATGATTTGTCATGATGGAATATTTTGTCACAAGTAGGTTTAGGCGTTCATACTAATCTGTCAATAGGCTGAAGGGGTATATGGTCAGAAGAAGGTTGTGAATCCCTGGCTTAGAAGTTCAGTAAAGGTGAGCACTAAAATACATTCATACATTTTGACCATTCGTCACGAGTGAAAGCAGCTTAATAACTTAAAATAACTGACCTGTTTTTTATGAAAACCATAGAATCACGCGTAAACATTATAAGCATGAGGATAATGATATAAGTGATGAGTAGTATAGACTGGTTGCAGAAGTGATGCCCAGAGTTTCACTCGAAGTACGTTTAATTGAAACAAAAAACATTCTGAAGCACTCCAAGCATATTTAAAATGCCTGTATATGTGTTAAAAAGTGAAGTCAGCGTCCTCCAAAATTCAGGAATGTGGATATATTCAAATGACCGAATCTATTCCAAAACGAAGAAAAGCAAAGAAAGTGAAACGAAAATGTAACAAGTCTTTTCTAACTACATTTTTAATATGTAGTTAGTTTGGAAAGAAAATTTGAGGCATAAGGTCGATGAGAGTTGATTACTGAACTTTCAGAAGAAAAGACCTAAAAAGATACCAAGATTGAGAAAAAATTTTACGCACTGTGGCGCAGTCATCTTGACCCGAAATCCGCATTATACGTATTTCAACATGCAACAGATCATTTCTTGTTTCCTCATTAGTAGAGTGACGCTAATTTATTTCATTCCAACGCGCTACGTTATGTTACTTGAGTGGTAGGATTTTCAAATAACGGTTATGTGTCTTGAATTAAACAAAAACAGCTAGAGTGTTCAGATTTTCTTCAAAACTTTCTCGAAAAAATTCATCATTTTTCTTTCTTAGAAAAACAAAGTTTCACGCTTCGCTTGCATCGTTACTTGTCACAACACTCACTATTTCCTTCTGGCTGCTGCCGGTTTCATTTCGCGTACAACCAAGCAACTGACCGGGACGCCGGGAAGACCTCAAAATTTGTAACGTCTCGTTGTCTCGTTCGAAACGAGACGTACGGTCATCCTGCATCCTTAATTACCTCTCCCATTCTGTCGTCTTAAAAACACACCATGGATAAAAGTTGATCCTTGTTCATTCATTTAATTGCCACTAAGCTTTGCTCCCTGTGTCAAACGCTTAAATTTAAACTCATAATAGCCTTTGCCACTTTTCTTTGAAACAATCCGTATGTTAGTGATTTGACCTACATCAAACAAAAGTGATAACTGAGCGGAGATTGCAAACAAGTCATTTGACAAAGAAAAACAATTTTCGGTTCCAAAAATCAAGAGGTTCCACGAAAAAGAAGTTCAAAAAGGACACAAAATTGATTCAAATAGAAAAAGAGAATTAAATACGACCACAATTTTGCTGAACTCAAAGCTCAGCTGACAGACTGTGACGGAAAAGTCTCGCCGCAGAGATTCAACAGAAAACTTGCCGTATAACAAGCAAAAATAAGTCAGTGGTTAGGATACACAACTTGAAGAGATTGAGCAAACCGTTTCTAAAGTGTGCTAGTTGTTACAAGATTGCAACCTCACAACAACTCTCACAATCGAGAACAACCTCTTGCTCTTTGGACCAATGTGAAAATGATTAGTTGCAAAAGTTTAAAGCTTAGGCAATTTTGTATTTCAGCTTTGTTTTTTGCGCTTTTTCAGGTGTTATAGCGGCGCACCTGATCTCAAACCACAGCGAACGATTTGGGAACCATCTGGTTTAGGGTAAGTTACGTAGCCAAATCAAAATCTTTACCTTAATCTTGCCTTTTGGCTGAATGCTGGCTCCCGCTTCCAGAAGAGCCCGAGCAGCTTTCACCCAGCCGAACGCAGCTGCGCAATCCAGCGGTGTCCATTGTCTTGAGTTGCGCATTTCGATGTTCGCTCCCAGTTGAATTAGTCTGCCATAACAACAGAATAACGTTTTCTTACAGTAGTCCCTGGTTGTATTGTCTACGCCAGCGTTTCCAAACTTTTTTCTTACGAGCACTTGATGCTTTTAGACCAGTGGTTCTCAAACTTTTTGAGATCGCGTACCACCTGATGTTTTTTTAATTTTTGAGTGGACACCCCTGGTTTCAGAAGAATGTAATTTGCTTAAAATGTACTTAAGATTAATATAGCAAATAAACGAATTAGCAACATTAGCATAACACAGAAACGAATTAACAAAGCTTTTCGAATATGACAGGAAAG
>JGI24022J15233_10007963_pt1 | contig 11757 bp, 3 predicted proteins | sample Ectturendosymbi2_FD_15233 | JGI IMG/M metagenome (IMG submission 15233)
TAGATCAAAATTTAAAAGTACAACCTTTCTACATTTTCAAAAAGAAATGCAAGTTACACTTCTTAAACCAATATTAACTCGTGTCAATTATATGCTACCTTCACTATTCCCCATTGTCATAAAAAAAATTTCTGATGGTACAAACCTTAAACCCCATTAACATTGCATTATCTTAACATTAGACTAGTGGGGGACCTAACTAGAAAACTACCTGGTTATATTAGGTACCCCGGGAATATGCACATATAATTCTGATTGTATTTCTATTCATGAGTTTGCTTGTTTATTTTGTCTTGTTTATTTGTTGTTTATCGTGTGTGTTTGTTTCCCAAATAAATCTAATATACTAAAGCAATAATCAAAAACCTCTACAATTTCGATGCATGGTACAGCCTAAAAAATGAAAACCAGTAAAGAAGTGTTTTGATATTCAAGCGCGAGGCTTGGGGCTTTGCATTGGGTGGCTATTCTGGCCCTTATCATAATTCTAAACGTTTGTTGTTGATTGTGAGCATTCTTGTGTGCGTCGAAAGCTGCCAAATCTTTCCTAGAGAACATTCAGTGCATTTAAGAACAGAACAGCACGGAAGTGCAGCAAAATCCAGATTATGAGATGTAAAATCAGCATATATGTTATCTGGAATTGACAAACCGAAGATATTTGTAAAGAATAGCGTTAGAAATCCTTCATACCACCAGTTTTGTCTGGTTTTGCCGAAGATCCAGACTAACCGAGGTTTGCTGTACTCTTATCTTTCATAGGTTTTTTTCACCAGTTGTTAAAAATGATGCTGAGTTGTATTAAAATAATTTTATTTAGTGTCCTCCTTCTTTGTGAATCTCAGTCATCTGACCGATTGATGTGTGTTAAAAATTGCTCAACTTCATCTCTGGACACTTCTCTTGAAAAGAAGTATCATGTTGTGTGTCGCATCCAAGAGAAAAAGTGTTCTGCTTTCAACACAAAATCCATACCACCTAATAAGCCAAAATCTACTACAGGAGATGTAGAAGGAGCACTTACCACTGGCTGGTACTTGTACAAAAAACCCATAGATGTGTATGACTCTGTAGCTCTGAACTTTTCATGGGCTCCAACCCAAGATGGTTCTGTTGAATATCTTCAAGGCTATTCAATACTGATTCATCACACTGATTCATCAGTATTGGAAGTGCATTACTGTCTAAATACTTCCATGGAGTTTAATAAACATGTGTTTGCAAACTTCTACTATGATTGTTATGGCTTACTCCCTGGTGAGTCCATCAAGCCTGGTGATAGTGTTCAAGTTATTGTCACTAGTTTGCCATATGGAAGTTCTAGTTTGAACATTGAGCCTCTGCGATTGAAGATAAATATTCCTGAATGCCTTGATTCCAGAATGCACAATGTTACAAGTTGTGTTGACAAGAGAGCATTTCACATAAAAATTGAGTCTTATGTCTGTGGGAAACCGTTTGTGAATTTGAGCTACTTCGTTCCTGCTTCATATGGAAATTCTGCTGTTGTATCTTTGTGGCTTGGTGCAGGTGATGAGAAAATTTTGAGCAAAAGTGATCTTCCTATTTTGTTTCATAATGTCAGCCTAATAATTCCTGAAAAATTCTTATACTCTAATCTTTCTGTGTGGTTGTCTGGAGACAAGGTAAAAACAGAGCATAGACGTGTGCTACTTACTTCATCTTCCTGCAGAAATGTAATTTCTAAAACTAATCCAATCTGGCAGTTTTATGTTGTACCTATATGTGCCGTATTTTTAATTTTGCTCTGTGTATGTTTTTGCATTCAAAAGAAACAAAGATTTGCAGCAAAATTTAAGGCACTTAACACAACCCTGTGTTATAAAGTCAACAAAGAAAAGGCATCTATAACAAATCCCAATGATCCAAAACCAAAATGTGAAAAAAGCACAAATAACTGTCAAGAATCATCTGATGAAGCAGTTAGCATCTATGTTGTATTCTCTGATGATCATCCTGAACATACAAAAGTTGTCCTGCGTTTTGCATCATTACTGCATACTGATTTGGGTTTTAAAGTAACTTTTGAACTTTGGCAGCAAGATAAAATATATGAAGGTTGTCATGCATGGATGGAAAAGGCTTTGAAAGAATGTAAAAAAGTACTTGTGATTTGGTCACCTGGAGCAAAGTTAAGGTGGAAGCAAAGCAACAAAACGTTGGCTTCTCAGCAAGACTTGTTTACCCCTGTATTGAAACACATTAAGAAAGATCTTTTTTATGGTAAAAATGTAGGGAAATACTTTTTTGCATACTTTGATTATTGTTCCGAGTCAGACATTCCAGATGACTTTAAGGAACTTTCACATATTCGATTCAAACTTATGGACCAATTTGAAGAGCTTTACTTTCGATTAAAAAATGTTGAAATGTTTCAACCTACTGAAGTTAGAAGGGAGGAGAAAGTGGCTTTTGATCAATATCATAATCGAAAAATTAACCAGTTTGGACCTGCACTGCAGTTATCAATAAAAGATATGCATGCTCTTTGTAAACATATTCCTTGCTGGTATAAAAATCCAGAATATGCGCACAAGGACTCATCAGAAATTGCTCCAAGCAAAAACCTTTCCAATAGCCAAAGTACATGCGGATTTCAGGTCAGCCAACTTGCTATAGTTCCACCATCTCCTGTGAATTTCCACAAAAGTATTGTAAATGAACCTACATACGCAGTTGGACATGGTGCAGTCTGTCACTGTGACAACTGCAATCAATTTAGTGTGATTAATGAGTCGAACGCTCTTGGTGAAAGCTTTGTCATTGATGGTGACAGTGGTCTCCTCTCAAATTTGGGAGGCAGTGTTACAGTAACAGTTCCCCAATTCAGCCTTTGTATGTCAAAGCAAAAACATGAAGTTGATATGAGTGACAAACGAGTTCCTTGTGAAAATGATGATTTGTTAACAGCTAGTGATGGGTATTCGACTCAGTTGCAATCTGAGAAAGGTTGTATTCATTCTCCTTGTGGTGTTGTTGACAGTGGCTTTTTAACTAACAGCACTCACTCTCCTCCAAGTGAGCACAGCTGTTCCATTCAACCTTCGTCATTTCATTTTGAAGATGAAGAAGAATGTTCCGACAATGATGTTGTTGATGCTATTGTTTCTACCTCTATTACACCTTCTACTGTACTTGTTTCCCCTTCTGCTATACTTGTCCCTCTGGACAAAGACACTGATCCCTGGATGTCATTACCTTCTCTGAACATGTGACTTTGAACAATACTGGTGACTGGCATTTTTGTTGAACTAGAACCTGTTTGGAAGTTTTTTTCTTGATAATCTTTGCTGATGTGGTTAAGTTTGTGCTGAGTTTCAAGATTATTATGTTTTCAAAAGAATAATCCAATTTTGTGAGGACTAGCCACAGTCTGATTCACCTGTATGAGTTGTGTAAGGTTGCAATGTTGTCGTAATGAATCAACAATTTGCTTGCTTTACTGTGTTCATAAATACATTCACAGGTACAGACTATACATTCAATGTAACTATGCAAGAACAAGGCATTCAGAATGTTGGGGTAACTATTGTAATTTCACTGAAGAGTTGTAATGTTTTAGCTACCCATTGAGTTGCACTTAATTGATGGTAATCGAGTTAAAACACTTTATTTTTCAACTTCATCTTTACTTTATTACATCCATCATTTTCATGCACAAAATATCTTTTCAAGAACTTTTGCTGTAGGTAGTGTTGATATAGTTCAAATCCAACAAAATGCACAGAAGGTTGTGAGCACTGAGCAGTTATATTGAAGAGAAATAATTCAACTTTTTGTGTGTCTAATGTCTATCTGTGAAATTGAAATCAATACCAAGTTGTGATCTGACAAAAGAATTCAATGGAAAAACTTTATATGTGAAAACTGATGTTGTGTTTTGTGTAAAGATGAAAGAATGTCATCTGCTTTGCAAGACTAACTTTTGTGAAAATGCAGTTGATGGTTGGTAGATACTAGACCAGTAGTTCTTAACCTTTTTTCAACCATGCCTCCCTTAAGTATATAAATGTCCTTCATTTCAAGCTCCCTGACACAGGGGCGGATCCAGCCAGTAATTTTAGTGGGGTGATTTCAGTAATATTTAGCAGTCAAGTCTCATTACAAGTTCATTACTGCAAGAGACATGAAGTATACCTCACAACACTGCTGTGACAAAACGATGGATGTCAAAATGGCCTTATATCGCGAATGCTGTTTTCCGAATTGTACAAAATCATGGTGAAAAAAGTTACTCTTGTAGGTTTAAGGGGGGAGATGGCTCCCCCCTGGATCCGCCCCTGCCCTGAAGTTAAAAAAGAAGCATAAAATTGTATTGGTAAATTTCATGAGCAAACCTCCCATGTTGTAGGGTGTGTAAGGGCTCGCTCTTAGCTAAAAATTTGTTGACTTGTTGACACCCCTCAGTAAAGAACCACTGCACTAGATAGCTAGCAACCAAATAATGTTGATTTTATTACATTGCCAGATTAATGCTGCATTCTGTTAATAATATGCAGCTTTAACAGTGCCTTTGTGAACTTTTTCAGTCTCTGTTGATTTGTTGCACCAACAAGTAAGCATTATATGTGACCTGCATATGTTTGTAATGTGTTGCTTACATTTTTAATTGCAAATAATGCCATTGCTAGTGTTTTAAGGTTGTGGGTTGGTGAATAGTGATTATATACATCAGTATCACTATCACAAATATTAATATAATCAGGCCTGGCCAGTAATGCAATTGCAGGATCTGTCCAGCTGTTGTGAGAGACATTTTTGATGAGTGTTATGTTATGTTATGAAAATCAAACAATTTCAAGCCACGGCTTCTCTAATCCATGGCTGCAGTTGTCATGATGCAAAACTATAAGTGCGGTTAAGTCTGGTAGAACACAGTTTTTGATAAGCACCCTACAGTTTTTAATTATTGTAACATTTTAGCACCCGCATGAACCACTCTACTTAACACTTACGCACCCGGGCAATTTTGGGGATTTCTGATAAAAAAAACACTGAAATGCATGTGGCTTTGCACAAGAATTTCTCTGGTCTGGTATACGCTACCGACCTGGTCAAAGTCTAAAATGATGCAGCAAGTCTTGTAGCTTGCACTCAAAAAAATTTTTTTGGTTGGGGATAAAGATTTTTTATGAGTGACGTCATAAGTAGAGGACGTTTAGGCTACCTTGGCCCACTTTACCTGGCACTGGGCGCCAACCGTTAAATGGTAGTATTTCGCTGATGTTTTTATTGGAAACTAGGCTACAATCCGAGTCTTTTGATACTTTGGATGACTTGCTGGAGCTTCAGGTTCAAAAGTTATGATTTAAACCAGTGTTTCTCAAACTTTTCTGCACATTGACCCCCAATTAAAGTATACAATTTTCTGTAGATCCCGAGGTCTCGCCCTACAGTTACTAATACAAGGCAAGTATGTGTCAAAATAAATAAAGGGAACTTACGTACAAGGTTTTACAAACAAAAGACCTTAACCTTTACAACATAAAACCTTAACCTTGAATTTTAAAACAATGTAATACGAAGGAATTTAATCGAATAGCAACACTCTATGTTGGGAAGTGCATGTACTGAGCACTTTCCTTAAGAGGCATATTGATTCACTGTTGCTAGCTTTGCAAAAGTATGTACTGTGGCTATCACTCGGGTTTACAACAATTGTTCTCCGTCCCAGGGTTGCCAGATATTTTCGGTAGCTTATGGCCAATATCCTGATGCATAAATGGCCAATTTGGCTGTTTTTTGATCACATTATGACAAAAAATTACAAAATTTTTTAGCTATGGTAAATTATATATACATAAGGTCTCAAATTGTTTGGAAGGCAGTATATATTTTGCTGAAAAAAATTTGTTTTGCCAGACAAGCAAGATTTGACCGTAAAAAATAGCAATTTTGCCATGAACTTAAATTTAGGTGTTACAACTTGTCTGTATTTATCATAATAAAACGTAGAGCTGTATATTAAACACAATTGTGGATACATGCTTCAATTCTGATCCATTTCTGGGTTAACAGTTTGGAATTAATATTTTAATTCAACAAGGCTAGAATTCTCTTGATCTTGTGTTCCAAATATATGAACAAAAAACAATGTCATGAACTGCATTATGTTGATGATCATAATCAATTAGTCACATATTTAAAATCATCATTAAGTCCACGTATATGAACAAAAGGTTAGGGACACTCGAGAGCAAACACTGAGTCACATGACAAGTCCGGCTGAAGCACTTGTACAAAATCTGACTGCAAGGCCTATATAATTACTACACATTTCAAATATTACAAGGTTGAAGTACTGCAGAATGTTACTGTAAAGTGATGAGAAACTTCTAAAAAGTAAAAACTAACCAACAATGTAAAATACTTCTATTAAATCCGAGGGTGTAGTGGGGTGGGTACGCGTGAGAAGGCACTCCAAAACCTTTTTGCACTACAGTAACGCTACTTGAAGATTTACATTGTTCATTTCAATTTCTACATGTAGTGGATTACAAGAAGTACTGTAAAAGGAGCTTTATGCATGTGGGGGCATCTGAGCAATATTTGGTGTTATAGTTCGACTTTAACCTAAGTCAGGGGTGTAGTGGGGTGGGAACGCGTGGCAACAGCGTTCCTAACCTCTTGTAGCACTACACCCCTGATTATATCAGTCACACAACTGAGTGCAACAGTGTTCAGATACAGTACGAGTGTAGCACCTGCCAATGGTGACCAAAAGATTATCACTGACTGAAACACCTGCATAAAATATATTGTATGCAAGAGATAGATCATTACTGCTCATTTGAAAGCAACACAAGGTTGAAGTGCCATGGTGTTACTGTAACAGTGACATGAAGTGTGTCCACAAAATACAAAAAGATAAAATAGTTAATGAAAATTTCATTTTACAGTGACAAAACGAAAAATAGCTAGATTTTACAAAATGGCCAAATTTTTTCGGAACAACTCAACTCAACTCTGGCAACCCTGCCCATCCTACTGTGTAGCCTACTGCTGTACTACCAGTGTAACAACTGCCGGACTGCGACACATGCACTGCAATATTGTTTGTGACGTAACAAACAACAGTTTTTGTAATGTCATCACAATGGATGATTTAATATATAACTATTCAAATTGAATGTACTTTTAAACTACTGTAGCTGGGATTTGATCAATTTTGTTTTATTTGTTGAAAAACGCCATTTGCATTCCTTGCCCGATTAACAATAATTTTGAATTGAAGGCTTCATTTTTCCAGTACACCCCAGTAGTTGTTCAGTGATCCCCATTCAACCCCTGACTATTTTTCAACCCCTTGGATGGTCCAATTGACCCCTGGGGTTTGATATTGACCACTTTGAGAACCACTGATCTAAACTAATAAAAATATTTGACTAATTAGATAATTAATTTGTTTATTTTGGATCATAACTTTTGAACCAGAAACGCTAGAAAGTTGATCAAAGGCTTAAAAGACTCGAATTATAGCCTAGTTTCCAAGGAAAACTTCAGCAAAATGCTTTGGCGTAGCATCTGGGCCCTACATGAGCCAAAATGACCCAAAAAACTACTTCACTTATGACATCACTCATAAAAAATCTGCACCCGCCAACCAAAATTTGTTTTCGAGTGCAGACTAGACGATCCATTTGAGCCATTGAACAGCTCTCTAGCACAATCGGCAGAGGAGCTATGGCATTGGTAAGGCAACTGAAAACTGCTGGTTTTAGGCCAAAATCTAGGTACGAATATATTGCACGCCGGCTCTCAAAGTGTCAAGTGGCTTAGGTGTTTTCAGTTATAACTCACCAGCCAGTAGTGCTAGGTAGCTAATCGAACCTTCACAAGATGCAGAAAGTCATCTAGTTTGATTTTTTTAAATGGGCACTTAGAAGGCTGCGACATCACATGGTGGATTGGTAGTTTTCCAATAATGTCACTGGGACCTGTAAAAACATTTCAAGTGGCCATTTACCCTGTTAAACTAGACGAAAATCCACATCATTTAAGGTCTTGATTTCCCCTCTAGTGTAATCAATCAGAAAGTTTAGCCATTTTGGACCAAGACACTGGTTTTAAACTACTTTTCCCCCTACATTTGTTGTGCAGCATGTGTTGTATGACAGCAGAAATGTGTTAACACAATGTACTTAATCGAATTGATAATTAACCTGTTTACCCAGAAATGTCCATTGCCTTAACCAGCTGGTAGTTGTTCAATGACATATGTGATACAATTGTTTTTGCTAAAAGTGCATGCCCAACAGTGTTTTTTCATTGTCCAAATCTTACAATAGGCTGGTTGGTTTGCTTGTGAAAATGATTTTGTGGGACATATAAGAACAGCAACAAATTTCCAATTGATAACAAGCCAAAGCTGAACTATTTTGCTGTGATTTATAACTAAAAATTGGTCAAAATTTGGAACTTCCATGGTATAGATCAGTGGTTACCAACCTTTTTCATCTTGTGACCCCATTCAAAAATATTACATAAAAAGCGCCTGGCCTAAGTCATTGACTGCAACTCTAAAGGGGTTCACATAACAACCAACAAACAACATCATTTTACATGTTAGATTCACAGCATTTACATCCATATAACAAACAGCACCCATGGTAATTAGTGGGACCACTGTGTTTGCAGCTATGTAACTAGTCTTGAAATTGTTGGGGACATGTTGGTGAGAACTAATCTCATAATATTCTCAGTGTGCAGTCTAGTACTTGGCTTTTGTTTTATTGTGGACAAGATTGATGATCCAGCTTAATAGGCAGGGGTATACCTTTGCTTTACTGTAATGCGGACAGGGGTTGAAAATCCAGCCTCACAGACCGGAGTGGATTTTGTGGCCTGAGGCAAACTCTTAGAAAAGTGCCCCAAAATCGTTATTAAGCATCCCCTTTGGCACATTGGCAAATAATCGTTGCTTTATTTTGAATCACATATGACTTGCTTCAGACCTTACTTTAGAGTGGTTCATAAGTTTAACAGTACAATGTAAAAACCTGTTTTTGGCTGAGACCTTTTGGTCGTTTGTGTTGCAATAGCATTAAAACTTGCTGAAACAGTGGTCACTGCCCTACCTCTTTGGACATTATGACTAGATTGACTTAATTTGTTTGTCATTTCAAGGTAAATTTGGTTGACTAGAAAAAGCCAGGCAAAACCAAGTGCAAATCTCCCAAAGGGTACCTGGGGAATCTCTGGTAAAAGGGGGACCTGAGGTGACTGTTTCTCATTCACCTTCCCTAATATCCACCTCTGCTCACAGAGGTAGGTGGAAATGAATGGAAGCAGACAACGAATAGGGGACATATTTGGGTTTGGTATTATTGCTGCATAAGGCACCAAGACTGGGTCAGTGATTTTCCAGAGAACAATTCGCGTGTTGAGGTGCAAATACACTTAATCGTGAATAACATAACCATTTCATTCAGAAAGTGTATACAAGATTGCTGCATCGAGTTTCCATTGCACGAAATGCAAGAGCATTATTTTCTTTAGGATGCAGCCATTTGTTTGAATTTCAAATGGTATTATGTTAGAAAGTTACTTTGAACTGTTATGCACATCACTATCACTTGTTAGGCGTGCTGGTAAGATCCCGCCATCTGTCAACTATATGCTACCTTGTGCTGGAGTCATGACCTTAAAACATAACGAATGCAAAATAATGAATGTAATGTCAAAACTACAATGATAAAAATATTGGTTGTGCTTAGTAGGAATTTCAGCTGGAAAGTATTCACAATAGGACATTTAGGACAAATGTTTACAAGGCTGACATAATTTCAGCATCACTGGCCAGTGCATAATTTTTAAGTGCTGCTGTGTTTCTACAATAGAGTCCTACGCAGATTGAAATTTTTTGTCTGCACTCGCACCCGCAAAATTTAAGCCCATCCCACACTGGCAAGAGTTTGAGAAATCTTGCCTGTACCTGCCCTATAGACTTCAACTCGCCCCGCACATCATCCCAACCTGCCCCCGCCCCGCACTTTTTCTCTTCCACGCCTGCAGTCCCACACCTGTCTGAAAACTGCTAAAAACTCATAACCGCTGAAGATAAGTCTAACAAGCAGCAAAAAGAAGCTGCTGATACTTCTCATTGGCAACCAAACCAAAACTTTTCAACACATCTGGTCTTCCGCAGTCAACAGATTTGAGGTAATAAAAATCATGTTTCAGTCAAATTGTGTCGAGCTGTGTGGTAAGTGCTGTCTTATCCATATAGAAAGGCTGCTACATGGAATTGGCTGCTAAATGTTCCTCACCAAGTACAACAGTAGCTAATGTAAAAGGTGTGCTAATGTAACAAAATATTGGCATATGAAATTCTAAAAATTAAAGACTTCAGCAAACTAGTGAGATTATTGTTTGCGACCCCACAGCCACTCCTCCACGACCCACTTTAGGATTGCCACCCACCATGTGGGAACCACTGTTATAGATAGAGCAAAGAACATTTCTCAAACATTGAAGGTGGTTGTGTGTATGGATAAAATCGTCATTTTGTGAAACGTGACCTTTAATTTTCTGACTAGAATATGTGCACCTTTGTAATGTGTTCGCATCAATTATTCTCTATTTTAGCTTCACTGCAAGAGCAGAATCTAATAGAAATGATAGATCTAGTAAGAAAATGCCAAATAGCATTATGTGACAGTGTTAGCTTTTGTAACTGACTTGACAAGATTTTGCGTAATTGTGAAAAGTTGCCTGGAATCATAATGTATTCATTCAGCTTACAAATTTTTTGAAATGAAACTTTATATATGTCAGATGAAGTTTTTAATGAACTGGAATATTTGTAAAAGGCAATAACACTAAACCAGTTCGTGCTGGGTTAAACTAATCCTAAGAAAATCTAACACAGCTGCAAAACTGGACCTCAAACTAGTGTTTTTATGACATGGTGAATATTCCATAAATGGTAATATTTTGTTTTTGGCATATGAAAGCTAAAAGGCTCAAACAGCTAACTTGACAGTGATCTTACCAAAGTGCGTGAAATTAGTAAACAGGGAATACTAAAATTGGAAGAGCAACAATTTTGAAAAGTCAAGGTTTGGCACTCTGCAAGGAATACAATCAAACGCTGCATCACAGAGGGCTTAGCAAGACTGCATTATGATGGCATGAAGTGAGCTTTCACTCAGCTGTTTGAGGCAGGGTTGCAGAGTCAGAGGCAAAATGTCTGATTCCAACTCCTTGCGTCCAAATTTCCCAATTCTGCGACTCTGACTTTTGTAAAATTTTCGATTCTTTAACTTAACGTGAATGAAGGTTGGCTGTCAACAATTTTGTAGCAACTACCAATCAGTGGAAATTGTGATGCACATCAAGAATTATCTGTTTCAATAAAAGTTTCAAAAGAAATTACTGTATGGTTTCAACAGGCACGAGTTACGATTCTTAATTTAACACTTTGACACCCGGCTGGTTTTGGGGATTTTCGGCAAAAACAACCACCTAAACGCACGTGGCTTTGCGGATGAATATCTCCGCTTCTGTTCGCTCTAGCGACTTGGCGAAACTCTCAAAACACGCGACCAGTCTAGTAGATTGCACTCGAAAAAAAATTTTTTTCTTGGGGGGTGCGGGTTGGCTGTGAGTGATGTCATAAGTGGAGGACTTTTAAGCCACCTTGGCCCATTTTGCCTGGCCCTGGGCGCCAACCGTTAGGTGGTAGTATTTCGCTGAAGTTTTTACTGGAAACTAGGCTACAATCCGAGTCTTTTG
>JGI24022J15233_10007964_pt1 | contig 11757 bp, 10 predicted proteins | sample Ectturendosymbi2_FD_15233 | JGI IMG/M metagenome (IMG submission 15233)
GATCCGGAGTCAAAAATTTGTGAAAAACCGGACCCGGATCCGGAGTCACTTTTCAATTTCGGCATTGGCAGGAGTCTGTGTGGTCATTTCTCAGGTAAGAACATGGATAAATTACGGTTGGAATGATGATTGTAGCCGGAGTCTGAACTGAAGTCGGATTCTCAAATTTTAAGAATAACCGGACCCGGATTCAAAAATTTTGAAACAGGAGCGGAATCGGTGTCTGAAAAAGTGACTCCGACCACCTCTAGCTTGAACTATTTTTTCCACCTTCTGCTCTCTGGCACCACTGCTGTTTGGTACCTCTGTTATTTGGCGGCGGTGACGACGAACCCCTGTCCAGTAACGTGACTAAATAATTCACAATTAAATCATTTTTTATTGAAGATTTAAAAAACTCGATTGCTTAAACAGTAACTGTTAGCAAAAGTGTCCCTCAATGCGAAAATTTTGTGTGCAGGCCCAACACATTTTGACCAACTTAGTCTGAACCCGGCCCGACCCAAAAAGCCTAGCCCGACTAAGTCTAACAACTCTGAGCTGTGGTTACTAAGGTGAAGATGGCAGGTGATGCGATTGTGACGTTTAAATGTTTATGGCGCATTTATAGCGACGTTGTTGTTTGATGCTACAATACTCGAAAGTTTCTGGTGTTCAGCCGTGCAAAGTTACCAAAAAATTGAGTACAAAATCCTGTCTACTCGAGCAGGGCTGGCCTTGAGCGGATGCAACCCATGCAGCTGCATTGGGCCCCGCGCCATGGTGTTTAGGAAGATTGTTTATTTTTTTCCAGATACCACTTGACACGTGATCAGCCAAACCATCCGGTGTTCTAAGTTCCCTAATTCGCTCCCAAACCTTTCCCAATCAGCTTTCAGCTCAGATTTAGCAGCAGCATCAGAGAGCTTATTGATGCATAGTTCTGCAGAAGCTTTCATCAATGCAAAGTTAAAACATCCCGCCTGAAAAACTTCGCTCAGTTCTGTCAGGTTAGGTGGCAACATTGGCAAAAGGAAAACACCATATGAAATGTTTTGTTTTCACAAGTCGCAGTAAAACATCATTTTTTAGTTTCTCACAACTGTTTCAGTGCAGCCCTAATACTATAGCCAAAATCTCACTCCTAGCTCTCACAGTTGCGTCACTCGNNAACTACCTTGTTTTGAATGCACGCAGCAACTGCCCACCTTGTGTCTTTTAAATTATTGTAGTGTGATGCATCGCCAGGCAAGNNGATCGCAACGGTGAAACAGTAGCTAAAACATTTCCATAATGCATTGAAGTGCTTTCACATTTTCGTACACTGTACAAATCTGCGGCAGCATAGCAACATCCGACGCGAGGTGGTGCGCATGACAATGCGCTGATACCATTCTTGTAATTTCCGCTTTCAACTTCTGTGCTGGAGAATTGTGTTGGCCTATCATTCATTGCATCCTATGCTGCAATAACCACATACAGCAAAACATAGTTTCCTCAAATCGTTTTATTTTAGTACAAACCAAAACCATTTCTTCTTGTCTTTCAGAATTTTGGGTAGCATTACAAAATTTTAGGGTGTCATTTTGACACCCAAAAATGGCTTAAAAAAAAACACTGGGTGAAAACACAATGATAAAGGAGTTGATCAATTTATTTTGCCTTTTGCCGAACACGATTGATAGAAATTTTGATTTAAACTGGATTTGGATTTTGAAACTGTCAGTTTATCAGATTTGGATTAGATTTTGAAATGAAACTGTCAGATAGGACTTGGATTTGAATAAATCTTAATCCGTTCATCTCTGGTAGATGCTAAAATTGTATCTGAATTTGCAACTCAAGGACCACATGAAAAGCATACCACAAACTCCAGCGTAATCCAGATGTCACTGCCAAGACTACCACTCTACCATTGTGTGTTTACCATAATATGATGCAGTACCAAGAAAGTCTGAACCTGTTTTCTGTTTGGTGACTAAACCTAACCATTCCATGGGCTGAATTAGGTGGGTGTGGCTACCTAGCAGTTGACCTTGCGTAACAGCTGCTGGCTACGTAGATATTTCCTTTCAGTGGCATAGTCAGCCCAAAGCTTGGGGGGTGGCAAAATGTTTGGTTTAAAGCGAGCAACAGTATTTTGTTTAAGATATCGCCTCTCAAAGCACAATGACTAGATACCCTGAAAAGGCAATGCCAATGGCTACAAAACTGCCTGTGGACCTTGGTGTTGAAACCTTACTCGTCTGCCACATGTAATGTGACAGAAATGCACAACGAGAGAGCGGTAGGTTTGGTAGAAATGTACTAAACGTAAAACCTAAACCCTAACGCTAACCCTAAACGTAAACTTTGAAACCTTAACCCTAAAGCCCAAATGTAAACCTAAACTGTAAATGTGAAGAGAAAAGTTTAGCAACTGTTGAAAAAAGTAAAGAAAAACTGGTCCCATGAATTGAAATAAATGAAAGTCGCCAAGGTGGGAGCTGAACCAAAAACCATTGGCATAGCAGACGTAAATGCTTCTGTTACGCTACCACAGCAGTGCCACTTGAGTAACAAACTCAGTGTTTTATGCGAACTTTGTCATGCGAGGCAGTTCTGTAGCTACTTCCTTCAAAAAATCTGGTGGGGCAATGGCCCCCCTGGTTATGCCTGTGCTTCCTTCAGAGTTTAGGTTTAGGGCAGTCGTAACTGGGGAGCATGCCTTTCCAGGAGGTAAATCAATTTCCAGGGAAGTGCAAGCCTTTGCATGCTTTAGTACAGAGGCAAGCAACCTTTTTCGCACTGCAGACCAGTTTCAGCCTGGCATCATGATGGAGACCGGCCCTGAATAAAATAATGAATGTCCACTGTGTGGCACATGCAAATTTAATTTATTACAAATCAAAAGTCATTGCACTGATCACTGATAGATCTAACCTTGTTTTGCTGCAGTAAGACGCTTCGACCTATACTAGGGATTGTGGTACCTGCAACGTGTTCCGTATGTCAGTCATTCCAGTCAATTTTAAACAAATTTGGCCCTGGTTCTGTATAAACAGGCAACAGCTTCTTCTTGGACCAGCAGTGTTTGCTGGCCCCTGCTTTACAGCATCGAAAGTCTGATCAATGAAGTTGTCAATAAATGCATTCGTTTAAAAGCAAGTTTTAAAAATTAAATCTTTAAGTAAGTTTTAAAAGTAATAAGTAAGTCAAGAGGGCTTGAAACAAAGGACAAATACTTATGGGAGGTGTAGCAGAAAAAAGGTTAAGAACCACTGGTTTAGGTTTATAGTTTAGGGTTGTGGTTCTCAATGTTCCATGGTTTGTAACCCCCTTTCAAAGACTCAACACTTTGGCTTCCGGTCGCTTCTGGGGATTTTTACAAAAAAAGCACCGAAACGCATGTGGTTTTGCGCAGCGATTTTTCCGATCCGGTAAGTGCTACCGACCTGGTCAAAAGCTCAAAAGATGCAGTAAGTCTTATAGCTTGCACTTGAAAAAAATTTTTTTGGTTAGGGTTGTGGATTTTTTCTGAGTGACATCATAAGTAGAGCCACCTTGGCCAACTTCACTTGGCCCTGGGCTCAAACCGTTAGTTGGTAGTATTTCGCTGAAGTTTTTTATTGGAAACTAGGCTACAATCCGAGTCTTTTGATACTTTGGATGGCCTGCTGGGGTTTCAGGTTCAAAAGTTATGATCTAAAGTAGTAAAAAGATTTGACTAATTGGCTAATTTGATTATTTTAGATCATAACTTTTGAACCAGAAACGCTAGAAAGTCAATCAAAGGTTCAATAGACTTGGACTCGAGCCTAGTTTCCAATGAAAACTTCAGCGAAATACTTTGGCCTAGCGGTTGGGCCCTAGGCCAGGTAACATAAGCTAAAATGGTCCCAAAATTACTTCACTTATGACGTCACTCACAAAAAATCCGCAACCCTCATCCAAAAATTTTTTTTCAAGTGCAGACGAGAAGACTGGCTGATCTGTTTTAGCCCTTGAACAGCTCACTAGCGCAATCGGTGGAGGAGCTATGGCGTTAGTAAGGCAACCGAAAACTGCTGGTTTTAGGCTAAAATCTAGGTACGAATATATCGTACGCTGGCTCTCAAAGTGTTAACAGTGAAGACTTGTGGCCCCAGGGTTGTCAGGTTGGTCCTTTTGGGGCTAAATTTGAGTGAAACTTGCTGGCCCCAAATTTTTGTTTAGGGATCGATTTGGCCCCTTGCAAGAATAAGGTCTGACCACTCTTGCTTCTTTCTAAGAAACCATATTTTTCACACTTTTGACTGACTGATTGCAGATTTTCACCAAACTTCTATATTTTGAAGAGTTTCGATTACAAAATTTTGTTAGTATCCTTAGATTTTCTGATTTAATGTGAAAGTAAGTTCACCAGAATACTTGTTACTTGCTGCAGTTGTTATGGTAGTACTAAGCAGTGAGAACCGTTACATTACCTAAGCTTGTTTTGGTAGTGCAAGAACCTGTGCTTGTTGGTTTTGTTCAGATTGTTTATCGCTTTAGCACTTATGGAGGATGGTAAATTTATCTTAGTTTATAGCTGCACATGGAAGTTAACTTATTCTTTTATGATCTTTCATCATGTACTTGTTTTGCTGCAGATCTGCAATTGTGATTGAGGAATATTGCCAATTAGTAAATTGCTAAGTATGGGTTCGTATGACTTTGTAACTGCTGATAAATTTGGAAAAATGGATGGCCCTTCTTTTGGCCTCTTGTCTTAGAATTTTGTTTTTTTTTTGAACTAGCTTTCACCCATTGGCAAAAAGTAGATCTGGCAACCCTGTGTGGCCCCCTGCTCATCAGTAGGGTTTTGCAATATCATGGCAAAACTATTTAGTAAATGCCTCTGCAGGGTGTACAGATTTTACAATTACTGTTGCCCTAAAATTGTTCGATATATTTCATAAGAAACAAATGTACTACAGTGTATTTATGGCGCAAGAAAATGCTTCAAAAAGTTGAAATTGCATTATATCGATATATCTGATGAGTTTTAATATCTATTTTTGTTTGGTTGTGCATCTTTTATGTGTAGCCTATATGTCTTAGGGCTGCTATCTGGTTTGTTTTGCCTTTTTTGGAGACAAGGTTTGGATTTTTTGGTAAAGACAGGTTGGCAACGCTGGTTGCATGTCGTAGACTCGTATTGGTGGCAGAAAGCTGTTAGTTTTAATATTGTTGATATGATGACACATGTAGTCAGAGGGCACTGAGGCCAACACATCCAGAACAGTGTTTCTCAAACTTTGTTGTTCAATTGCTCACTTTTCATTCTCGACACATTGTTTTTGGCCTTCAAGCCTGATGCAGCAAACGCAAGGTAGTGTTTTTAAAGACTTTTATTAAAGAAATCAACACATATTATGATCCCCAGTTCAGTGTGATGGATGTGCTTGGCGGCTTTCCCAAGCTGCAAAATATTGGAAGAAATTTTAGTGAGGTACAGCCTTAGATCACCTTGCTTCCGAATCAACAAGTGGTTTCTTGAGAGCATATGTGTTGTTTTGCCCCTATTGTCTCCTTTGTTTTTTCACCCCCTTGCCCCTTAAAACTCACCTACATGGAGGCGATTCCGCCCACTTTGAGAACCACTGTTCTAAAACTACATGCATGCATGTGAGCGAACTTCATTGCATTAGAAAACAGAATGGATGGTGGCACTACCATCAGCTGTAAGCTTTTGCATACATTCAGATTGTTGATGCTTGTCTGTATGACTGCTTTGGTTAGTGGTTGCTGGGTTATCAGACGGAGTGGTAATTGCATTCTGATTGCCATTCAAAAATGCTCAACTCGTGCCCAAACTAGCCTCCACTGACAAGCACACTCTAGTAACTGTGCCTTAAAAAATGCATGCATTGAATGCTTAATCAACAAACTTTTAATAACGTCTGAATATCGTTCTACAGGTCAGATGGGTGAAAAACGATTTCGCCACCACCGAACTGGCTGCAACAATCAACGTTTGAAACTCGACGCCATTCTTGAATGGCATTACACTTATAGCCAGAGCACAATTTTTTTGAATGAGCATAAAATTGCTACAGCTTACATTACAGGATGCTGATACCAAAAACCAGCATTTTTTGAATTGGATTTTTTTGTGTTTGTTCCTGAAAATTGATTAGTAATTTATTACAACCATAGAGTAGTCACAGACAGTCGATGCTTATTCTTGAAGCTGACTTTTGCACTTTTGGCTTTGTATATGATGAAACAATAAGTATAATTCAGTGTAGGCAGCATAAAAATCTCAGTAATTGAGGCTACAGTATTTGCTGAAGAATGTGCTACAGACCTTCTGTTGCAGAAAGTAACACAATATGCAAAAAAGGTTTAACATGATCAAGTTTATAGCAAAAATGCTCAACTCGTGCCCAAACCAACATGCACTCACAACAAGCTCACTCTGATAACTGTGCACTCTTGCCCAAAAAATGCATGCAAAGAACACTCACTCAACAGAAACTATCAACACTGTCTGAATACCGTTCTATAGGTCGGATCAGTTAAACACTGATTTTGCCACCACTGAAATTGGCTGCAACAATCAACGTTTGAAACATCATGCCATAATCACTTAAATACTGCACCACTAGCAAATTCCACATTGTTTATACCACTTTTCAGAGAGCCACATGCAGCTCCCAAGCACCTTTTGTGTGGCTCTCAGCAGTCTTTCAATAAAACCAATAGTGTAGCCAGCATAAAAATTAGGGGGACAAGAAGGGCCACCAGGATGCATGAAGTCCAGACTGTTGCAGGTGTTCACTTCTTTTAACAAGACTGTACCACATTTCATCACAGGCGACACACAAAAATTCATTGACTTTAAGATAATAGCAGAAAATCCTTTAAAACTGGAAGCATATCCAAATTTGCTTTAGAAGAAAATTCATCACCTTGACTGATATGCTTCATAGCAAGTCCAGTTGATGACATAGCCATGAAGAAATGAAATCCTCGTGTATCCTTCCTGGTGGAGGCATAAGTCGTCATTGTATCTTATTTTCTGCATCAATTATGTGTTTTTTCAGGAGTTTGACAAATTTTATACTTAAAATATTTTGATTGCATTAAGTTATCAACTGAAGGCCGTTGGAGACTTTCCATTGCAGTAGCTCGTTTTATGTACCACCAATCCCTTAGCATGGAGATTTTAAATGAATAGGGGCAAGGATAGACCATGTGGCTTGCACACTGTGGTCTTGATTGTACATGCACAGGTTGTAAAATGACTTATTTTTGTATTGCGAAGCACAACTATCACTGAAATGTTCAACATTATTGAAGCTGGGAATGATATCTTTAATGATTTGCATTGTTTTCTCTTGCATAAGGTAAACCTTAGTTAGACCATCCGAAGAACTTTGCAACTTTGTTGAGTCAAATGAGAACCTTGCGCCTTATCCTGCATATGAAATGAGTAATTTCCACCAAAGTCCAACACTAAAGCTGCTAAGTGTTAATGGTGGTGGTGGTGCAAGCCTGGGGCATTGACTGTTGCATTTTATTAATTTGAAGCTATTAGGCAATTTTTACTTTTTACCTCAACATTTCTTTCTTGACACAATTAGATATGAACACTTAACAGTTTTGGTGTTGATAGACTTTTATTAGCTTCGGTGTTGATAGACATTGGTGAAAATTACTCATTTTCATATGCAGGATGAGGCACAAGGTTATCATTTGACTCAACAAAGTTGCAAAGTCCTTTGGGTAGTCTGTTATTACAAGTCCAGTTAAAATGAGCTCAATCATGTAAATCTTTGCTTTTTGTCAAAAGAGCACGGAATGATACAACTATTGTTTACTTTACGCAAGAGAAAACAATGCAAATCACTAAGGATATTGTTCCCAACTTATGTTGAATATTTCAGTGATGGTTGTGAGTCGCAATACAAAAATAAGAAGTCATTTTACAACCTGTGCATGCATAATCAAGACTACAGTATGCAAGCCTCGTGGTCATTTCTTCACACTAATCATGGAAAACCACTATGTGATAGAATTGGTGGCACTGTAAAGCCAGCAACTGTAATAGAAAGTCTCCAAAGGCCTTTAGATAACCAAATTTTGACTGCTGAAGCAATGATAACTTACTGCAATCAGAATCTTTCAAACATAAAATTTGTCAACCTCTTGAAACAAGACTTAATTGATGCATAAAGAAAGCTATAATTAAGACTTCAACATGCCTCCACCAGGAAGGATACATGAGGATTTCACTATTTCATGGCAGTGCCATCAACTAGACTTTATGAAGCATATCAGCCAAGATGATGAATTCTCTCCTAAAGTAAATTTGGAGATGCCCCAGTTTTGAATGATTTTCTGCTATTATCTTGAAGTCAGTGGATTTTTGTGTGTTGTCTATGATGAAATGTGGTACATATGCATGATAAAAAAAGTGAACACCTGCAACAGTCTTGACTTCATGCATCCTGGTGGACCTGGTGGCCCTTCTCGCTCATCATATTTGCCAAAAAAAAGATGTATGCCAGGTAGCTTTTCCACATGTACAATGTAAAATTGATGTACCTTCACTTGCAACTGCTCGTCAACAGGGCCTATGTGAGGGGGGTATAAAAAGTACATCATACCTGGGCTCATTAGGGACAGGGGTCTGGGAAAGTTAAATTGTGCATGATCAGTTCTTCTAAAATCAAGCCTAAAATCATTAGTGTAAGCCAGCTGCCAGTATAACAATTAATCTATTTGTAAATCTTACCATGACAGCTTATTCTGATACCTATACAAACAAGCTATACATTTCAATACGGGTTAAAAAAAAAGGAGGCCTGGTGTCAGTCTTCATAACCCCTGAGGGATAAGGCACAGGCTCTGTGTCAGTCTTCATAACCCCTGAGGGGTGAGCCAGATGCATCTAAGGATAAAATTGTAGTAGCCTGGGAGAAATATAAAGCTTAACATTATTGTAGTTTGTCTATCACTATCTACCACTGCATGACAACATGTTTGATCTCTAAATCCTTGTTTATTTGGAGCATAGCTCATGACTTAAATGAGCACTGCAGATTTGCGCCCTTTTTCCTAAGCAAATTGTCACAACATAGGCAAAATGCTATTTTCTTGTATTATCATTATTTTTTTGTTTTTGGCACGTTGAAGATCCATAATGTTTTAAGTCAAGTTTTTGGTTGTAGATGTGATCTGTGAGCTTTTTAGCCATCTTGCTGGAGTTCTGGAATGGATCTCATTAGTCAAATGACAACGCAATGTTGCTTTACAGCTTTTTCATCAATTAAACATTGAACCTAAATATTTAAATCAACCATGTAGAGACACATTTGACATTGCAGGATGTCTATCCTTTTTAGGAAAGAAAAGCATGTTGACAGTTTTGTTAAAATTAAAAACAGTATTATGTTCAACATCAAGTTATAATAGGTGAATGCATGGGAACTTGTTTAGTACCTTGAATAAGGTGAGGGACCACTGACCTAGGCTGTCAGGTCACCTGGGCAGTTTGTAGTTTGTTGGCCGTGGTTTGCTTATCACTGCCTGAGAGACTTGGATGACTGCCAAAAAAGTGCCATTTAAGCCAATTAAAGACATTATAGAACTACTTTTCTAGGTCATGTGAAATTGAAAAAAGGTTATGTAAAAATTAAAAATTCTTTAGAACAAATGTTGCATCTAATGTTCACTAGATTTGCTTCTTTCCTGATACATGTTTTTGTTAGCCATAATTTAAAATACTGCCTTTATTTTCAGGTTTATGCTATGTCGTCGGTAAATAATTTAGATATATTTGAAATTACATTAAAAGAAACTGCTTTAGAAGGATTAGATGGTATCACTCTGCCAACATTATGGAAAAGGTTGATGCAAAGAGAACTGAAAATTCCAGCTGCACTATCGGAACCATTAAAGCATGATTTGTGGGATTTTTTAGTGCATCATCCAGACATTCAGTTTTTCTCTTTACCAGAAGACAGGGAAGAACCTGATATTTTTAACAGGTACATGATTCAAACATATGTTAGTGATAATACTGTGTTGCTATTAATTCATATTATCACTCATATAAAGCTGGAATTTTGTTGCCTTGAATTTAGTTTTAAGTAAATGACTTTGGACATCAGAAATTTTTTTGTTTAGAGTATCCATGATTTTTGGCTAGATCTATCCATTACCGCCAGTTATAGGTTGTTATCTGGGTAAATACTAAGTTACTTTGACATTAATCTTGTTCTTTTTTTCACATTTTTTCTAGATTTCATGGATTAGATGTACAATCTGGACATTCCTTTGCAGTTGCTCCAGATGAACTAGATAAGCTACATGATGTTTACCCTGTTAAGCCAGTTCAGGACATAGGAGTAAAAGTAAGCGTTAAATATAATTGATTTCTATTGATCGTTATGACCATACGAACTGTTTGTTATTCTTATACCAAGGCAGTGAATAGATTCATACATAACATCACTCATAATAATAGCACAGTCTTAGAAATTAGTCAGCTAGAAGTGGAAAGCATTCTTTCACTGTGTAGTCATTGACTAAACATTTTGCCTGGACTTCTTACTGCCAATGTTTGAAAGTCTTAACTAGGGGAGCTTAATTTTTTCAGCAGAGCATCATTCCCTAATTGTGTTGAACTTAAATTGGTACTTAATCGCACTGCTTTTTGATTATATGTGCAAGTGTAAAAGCAAACAACTCATTTGATGCATATTCGTACAAGGCTAAAATATAGAAAAAAAGGTCCATATTTGTACTCAATGTTTCAGTAAACGTATTTAAATGCCTGTCCTGATAAGTATGTTTGGAATGAGTTAAAAGTTAATTGTAGCGTGACATACTTTTTTTTTTGTAATAGGGGTATTATGCCGGTTGTCAAACTTTCAAATGATGGTCATGAGATTTCGAGTATGACTGGAGTGAGGAAGTGTGAATTCTGCTGCTCTATAAAATTTTTTGCCTAAGTAAAGTAACCAGCAAAAGAAAGGACATCACTTTTATGCAAAGCAAACAGACATTTTCATGGCTCATCTGCATCAACTGCTTCTGCTTAATTTCTTATTTTTCCAGGATGAATTAGCAACTGATCGTGGCACAATACAACCTAAAAAAGATCTTCATGATCAAAATGGGACGTTTAGCACTCTAATGTTATTACTTTGGTACCAGGTTATATGAGTTTATGCAGAACAGTACAGCACTATGTACCGATGTGTTTCTGACTGACATCTTTTGTTTGGGTATTGGCTATAATCTTTTGACCTTAAATTTGTAAATGTACGTACATAGACTGTCAAGAGAAAAAGTGGATATGTAATTGAAATGCTTGTTTGCACTTCAAATACTGATTTAGGCCAGAGGTCCGCAAATACTTTTTGGCACTACCTAAAAAATAGTTTTAAATTCTCGCAACCCAACTATTTTGTGAGCATATAGTTTTGTGGAAAATGCTCGTAAAATTTTAGGACTACCATTGACAGTAGCAAGTTTCTTGTACAAAACTGTATGAAACTTGACACATGAAACAGTAAATGGTTGCATTTACTCTGTCTATTAACACTTTGAGAGCCGCCTGGTTTCGGCAATTTTTGCAACAAAAAACAGCAGTTTTCGGTTGCCTTACCAACGTCCTAGCTCCTCCACCCATTGCGCTAGAGAGCTGTTCAGCGACTCAAACAGATCGGCCAGCCTAGTAGATTGCACTCGAAAAAAAATTTTTTGCTTGGGGGGTGCGGTTTTTTTTTGAGTGACGTCATAAGTGGAAGACTTTTTGGCCAC
>JGI24022J15233_10007967_pt1 | contig 11756 bp, 5 predicted proteins | sample Ectturendosymbi2_FD_15233 | JGI IMG/M metagenome (IMG submission 15233)
TATAGTTTTAAACGACGTCCAAAACATTTTTCCAAGAGGTCAAAAATTTTTCCTGCGCCACCTATTTACCGGCATGCTTACTTGGGGGCCACTTGTGCCCCAGTCCCTACAACTTCCTCGCCAGACAAAGCCATTTCAGTAATCTCACTCAAAAGTCCTTTGCACAAAGGAAAGAGATGACATTCGACCGCAGACTAAAACGTTAGGGCTCCAGTTGTTTTCGGTTTATATTGCTCCTCCTGTCAAAATCTGACAAAAACGTTTGCATGAAATCACGGTAAATAATCAAGGCTAGCTTAATCCTTTTCTTCGTATCTTTGGTTTCTCAGTAACGCCCCAACTGCACGACATAACATCTCCTGACACCTACGCATTGGCGACGAACGATCAGTGTTGCCACTGCGGTCAGTCTCGTCAACATCAGATTGTCGCCCTCTTCAACATCAGATAACATCAGATTTTTACATTACAGTTTCATACAAGCGAAATCAGTGGTCCTTAAAGTTTCAACGCCTCAATACCCCTAAGTCAAATTTTCGTCAATCTGGATACCCCTTTTCAACAGTTTAATAACAAAAAAATATATGAAACAAAACACAACTGGTAAAGAAATATTCACTAGAGTAGTGAGGAAAAAGGTCAATGCAAAGGCTGCATCACATTCATCAGCACTAATTTTCTACTTCATGTGGGCACAGTGTTGCAAGATTGCTAAAAAAATGTAATGATTGGGCGTTGATACATTGTTAAATACCCCTGTTGAATACCCCCAACATCTAATCTCAATACTCCCTGGGGGTATTACCCCCTGGCGGTATTGAGGCAATACTTTAAGAACGCCTGAGCTAAATACTTCCGTTACCAATACATAACAAAGCGCCCTGAACCTTATTATCCTAAAGCAGTGGTTCTTAACCGGGGGGTACGCCTCCCCAGGGGGCGTCAATAATTTTCCAGGTTCCAGGTGAAACACAATAACAGCAGGTCAATTTTGAACTAAATTCCCAGGTGTGATTGGTTGTCAATGAAATGAAACACTACAACATTTGCAGCAATACCTCAACCAATAAATCATGTTCAGACATATTACCTCAATATCTGAGCTGTACGTTCTGAAGTTTTGTAAGTAATTTGATAAATTTTGTTAATATTAATATTCACAACTGGTATTTCAAAAATGGTAAATTTTTGGCTTTAAAAAATCTTTGCCAAAAAATTGGCAAATTTTTGGAAAACAGTGATTTTTGGCAATATTTGCCAAATTTGTCATCATCTGGCAACCCTGCAGCAGACATGCAAAGCACTACTAATGGAGTTGTCCGATCCCATTCCCATCCCATAGCAATTTACGCCGGTCCCATCCCATCCCATGGGACGTTTCCCATGGGATTTCCATAGGAATGATATTCCCATGGACAAGACTGCCGAAAACTCAAAAACATTTCCCTTGACTGTGTTCCAACCTGTTTTTTCGGAATTTTTCGGTCACAGACCGAAGTTGTTCTGAAATGACCGAAAAAACTTGAGTCAATTTGGTCATAATGCCATTTTCAGTCATATAAAAATGTCCCGAAATGAAAAAATGACCGAAAATTTTTAGTTATTTTGGAAAAGTGACCGAAATGTCTCAGCGAAAACAAACCTAGGTTTCAAATCACTGCACGATCAATTGAGAATGTGCGATTAGAGATTAATTTAAGAATATAACCAGACGTCAAGTCTGGAGATTGTTCTTGATGATGTAAAAAATTGAGAAATTCATCCTCTCACATTCAAAGAAGCATCGAACGTTTTCAGAAGTGTGCAAAGACATGATAGCAAACACAATGTGGTTTGGCTATACTCCATGCTGAGGCACACTGGTTATGCAGAGGAAAAGTGTTAAAGCGTGTTTCAATTATGGCAAGAATTGCGGGTTTTCCTTGCTCAACAAAGATACCCAATATCCACTGATTTTCAAGGCGATTTTTGGCTTTATTTGAATCTGAATTCTCTGTCATGCATCGTGCAGCCATTTACATATGAGGAAATTGACTTGGGCTTTTCGCAAGTAGCTGCAACAACGCAGAAAACAGCAGGACACGACACCCGTAACACTAATTGTGAACGTCATTCTTCCCGCTCATGAAGTTTGCACAACACCTGTCACCTAGTATGATGCCCCCAGGATGAGATGTATACCCAGTATAAATCTCATTTACTGTGATTGTTCCCACTGAATTTCATCCGCCAGTTGCGGAAAATGTGGTTTTAACCCTGTTTAAGGATGTTTTTCTTACGAGGATAAACGTCCTTGATTGAGTTTGTTTTTTCATTTTGTTTCGACAAGAGCAGAAAATCCTTATTCGCAAAGGTAGGTTGTTGGCATGCGATCAAAAACGTAAATCGCTTATTGGGTGAGATTTCGGTATTCAGGAATGCTGACAAGTGATACGCAAAAATCTGCTAAGAAAGCGAGATCTACAGAGTAAAAATCGCTTACATTTTAAACTTTTACAGCTTTAGATTTTAGTGCATGGTAGGGGTGTACAGGTTTTCTAGCAAATTTAGAAGTGTGTACCAATACAAAAAGGTTGACAACCATTGGTGTAAATAATTGGATCTTGTGTATTTAACCAGCAAATAACTTGCTGTTATCTTTGCTGGCCTGCTGAACTCGGTTATTTTGTCACATGGAAAAACTTTTCGAAGAATTCCTTTTTCAAATCTGGCAAGCCATCAAAAAATAAATGATGAATTGAACAAATTAACTGAGATCACAGAAGAAATTGAAAACAAAACGATTTGGAATACAAATCAAGATAACTGAACATGAAAGAAAGTCGACTCGACTTGAACATGCAAAAATTCAGTTGCGCGGCGCGATGACACAGACTTTTCCCCCCTCCAGTACCAGATTCTTTGAAGCCATGTATCTCTAGTTTCACTAACTCTCCACCAGGATGCCACACGCCGCGCAAAGCATGGGTCCAACATAACCACTTACGCACCAGACACGGCCGATTTGACGCAAACCTGTACAGAATGGGATTGGCTGATAATAAAACTGTGTGTGCGGAGATATCCAATCCGCCAGTCGCATCCTCTATCACTGTACTGTTCTGGCCCTTCCATGCAGCATCACCAACACCACCAACGAAGATCTGATTGAATACCTTTGCAATCGTTCCTTTTAAAGACCTTACCGCATAGTCCTACCACCTGTCAGCTGTGTGTATACGACAGAAGATCACTGCATTGGTAAGTTACCAAGGCTAAACAGTTATTTTCTAATATTCGGACTCACTTGCCCCACCAGGCTTTTTTGATGCGTGCTTACGGAACTCATATGTCTAAACAGGCGTTTATGACCTCTACTACATAAGACTGGAATTTTTGTTTTCCAAGATTTTGAAGTTTAGTTGCGTATTATATTGTCGTAATCCTTACTCAGCTGTGTTCAGGAATACGTCTTCTCGATATAGCAGAGTGGTGAAGATGCATTAGCTATAAACATTCAGATGAATCAGAGTGTAACGAATGGGCATCAGAACTGCCGTTGCAGGGGGTGAGTAAACTCAAACTATTAGCGCAAACTCCCATCTCGTCGGCAAATACGCCAATCATGGTCATGGTCAAGATTATATTTACAACGCACTGATTCAGGAAAATCGCGAAAATAGTAAAAGGACAATCGTAGCTCCTCGGGTGCAGAGCGAATCTGCAACACACAGGCGTATCGGTCACTACCAGAGCCGCCAACCACGATTCGACCAATCAACGTTGGTTAATGTCCAAGCCGGTAGGTTACGGACGGCGGTTTATTCACAACTGACTGGGCATTAGGAAACATTGAACGCCACAGCATTTTGACTCACCCGAAAACTGTTAATCAAGCTCATTTGATGACAACATCACCAAAATGACTGTTGGGACACATGAGCCCCCTCTCCATTTTAACCTCTAGTAAATTTTTGCTCAATTTTACCCGTTTATTTCATCAAAATAAGGTAGAGCAAGTCTAAAATACGTACGTTTTTGTGACGCTCTGAGCATAAACATCCAGTCGCGAAAAGGTTTTAAACAACAGCATGAGACGTGCCAAGAAATATTTGTCGCCAATGCTGATGGGTGTCAGATGATGCAATGTGCAGTTGGGGCGTTGCTAATGATCGAACGATAAGAGCAAAAGGATGAAGGTAACTTTGAATATTTACCGTGATTTCATGCAGGGTCCTTTTTTATCAGATTTGAGTGGGAAGGGGTAATTTTAACCTCGAACCACTGAACCAGTGATGTGTTTGCTAGTCTGCGGTCGAATGTCATCTCTGTCCTGTGTTTACTTTAAAGGACGTTTGACTGGAGTGGGGAACTGGCCTTGGCTGGGGAGGAAGGTGAAGGGATTGGGGGCAAATTTCCCCCAATTATTTATATTAAAAAATCCCTGATTTCAAGACAAACGTAGGGGTAGTTTAACACCGTGGATTTGACGCAGACTTTTGAGTAAATATTTTATCAATTTGCTCACTCCACAACCACATTTGCAGATCTTTACTATGAGTCAAGTGCTTCTAAGCTACGAGTAAAGGGCTTCTAGGCACAAAAATTGAAAAAGTTGGAATTATTTTCAAAAATTAATTTTTAACCTACAACTTGCCGTCGTCCCCCAGAAGGTGCCACTCGGAAGCCCCAAACTCACCCTTGTTGCGCCACTGGTTACACACATCAGCAAACGGCAAATCACTAAAGCCCAATACTTTTTGGCGATTGAATGTTGTGTAAAGGAGACAAAGCTTTGCAAGTGAGTCACATCCCAAAGCTGATTACTATTAATTCTCAACAGTAATTCTCAACTTTATTTACAATTTCAACCAGAAAGCATTGAAATCTACAACGTGTGGAAACTTCACTGCATTTGTCCAGGCTCCTGCTTGGCGTTGATGAGTGAGTGCAAGGGAGCAGTTCACGCGCGGCACTGCCACTGACACGCCCCCAATGCAGCATTCACTGCAAAAGCAGTCGCGTGGAGCCCACTGCGCAAGCAAGCGGAGATGGGAGCCGCAGACCACTCGCGGTCGTGCCGTTTCGAAATGAGTACAACAACCAAATATAAACGAACCTTTTCCTTTCATGCAGTTCTCCACGTTTGGTCACTTGCAACATTTTGCATGTTTTATTAACCTTGACGATGTGGAGTTATCGGCAGAAATATACGGTACGCTTTTTTAATTAAAATATTTTTTCGAGTCTTGAAACGTGTTGGAAAAAACGCTGTTTAAAATTGCACTGATTCTCACCACCATAATCAATGAGCGAGGTGAATATTAACGTCAGTTTTGCAAAGTGTGTGTTTCACCAACTCTTAGGGTTGGTGGCGCGTTTCCACCATTTCACCTCCGTTGCCATGCGTTTTGCGTTTTTGCTGTATGCGCTTCGTGCCGGCTAATGTCTTCTGTTGATGCATTCTTGTTTTATTAAGACAAACAAACTTGGTGTAAGCAACCTATTTTGTGACAAAAGCTAATAAACTATTAATATGAATAAGCCATTGAAACCCGACAAAATCAGCCTTGATCTGATAAGCGTAAACAGCGTCAAAACAATGAAATCATCTGAAGAAGGCATTTACGAATTTGTCACCCACTCTTGCAGAACATCAGCAGGTTCAAACAAACTGGAAGCAGATTGTAACAGATTGTGTCAGTCATGAAGTGTTTGAATTCATACAGAAATGCGTGTCGTGCGATAAATCGTTCACCATCATGAAGAGTCTACAGGTAAGTACACCAAATGTGATTTTTGTGAGACATCTCTTTGTTACGGCTCGGCATTAACCTCGAAAAACTTTGGATGATTTCTAAAAAATTTTGCAAAAATTGAGCATAACTCGTAAGTTGCAGCTTCTTTGCCTTTAATGGGGATAACAAGCATAAAATACGATGCGACACGTTCATCTTGGACCTTCCTTCAAGTGCCAGTCGTTAGTGTTTTCTAAGAGTGTTGTTTGACCTTTGGCAATGCACTTGCGCAAATACGATCTCCGAACCTAGCACAAAAAGATTTTGTCGGAAGGAAACGATCTCCCTGCACGGTACCGTCTTTAGCAAAAGGCAAAATTTCTAGGTATGGCCTACGTAAGTAATGCACGAAGAATTTCCGAACTTCCTGTAAACGCATCTTATACCCCAAGTCTTTGTATGATTTTGAGCCAGTTCTAACTTGTTGCCTCCGGCAACTACGACGGATACAGTTAATAATTGCACACTGTCAACAGCAATTGATTTTGAAAACGCACGCAGTTACACATCAGGAATGAGGAACCGCTCGGCAGCTATTGTAAAATTCCCCACTCACCCCACCAAATGCCGTTCATCAATGGCAATGTATCGTGTAAAAGGCAGAGGTGTTGAAGGTTTTACAAACAATCTAAACTGTAGTGAAATTCAGAGCTCTGAAAAACTTGTGTGACCTCCTCCTGTTAGATAGAGGATATCAAAGTCAGCTTTACTGTAAAGGGTTCATTTTGAGTTTAATGGTCGTTAAGAGTGACTTTGTTTCTGTTAATTCACATTAGATTAACTAAGTTGCTGTAGGGATACCAAGGTGGCATCATTATAGTCACCACGCTATGACCTGGTTGTCGATACATTGCAAAGAAAAAGAAACGTTAAACATTTCATGATTCTGAACAGATATTCATGAAGCAAAGAAATCCGAATTCTACCCTTCGTTCGAGTAATTCCTCCCAGTATATTTCGATGAGGCGCACAATCACTTGTCTTGCCAAACAGTAAAATTGGTAAAACCACAGACGGGTTGTGTATAGATTTTATCATCAGTAGGTCAAGCGTCTAGAGTTTAGACGCTTGCAGTGATGACTTGGTGAATAAATCAGACATTTCGTACCTGTGCTTTCGACGTACGATTTATAAAACACCTACCATCACATTTTATCTGGGAAAGCGGTAAGTCGTACTTTGAGGCCAGCTGGAAATATGTGTAAGTTCATCAGCACTTCACATTGAGATGCCCAGGCCAGGCCAGGGCCGGCCCAAGACAGCTCAGCGCCCTAAGAAAGCTTCAACATTTACTCCCCTTTTCACGTCACACCAAATATTGGGGACATGGAAACCAAGAAAAAAACGGATTCTGCGCACCCTCAAGGCTGGTCTTTAGGCGGTCGCCTAGTTAGTCTATGTGGAAAGACTGGCCCTGACCTAGCCAATGGTCTCCTTACTTTCGGAATAAGATAGATAAAGCGTTAGAAGAGGACTGCTAGCAACAACTTATCCTCATTTTTGCAATGCATATTTTTTCAACACAGACCAAGTGGAATATGACCAGATTTTATGCGTCTCCTGGATTTAATTAAACGTCCAAGCCTGACTGTGAACGACACGAAGTCTTCCTCCTGCATCTGAGATTATTTGTGCTCTGGGATGTTGTCTTTGCAGAGGAATTCAAACCGGACTGATTCAGCTTAGTTAAAGCTTACCCTTTTCCGCAAAATGCTGATTCACTGGAAAGTTTGGTGTTTTTTGCCTCTGAAGTAGAATCGACAGCAAATGCTTCTGACAAAATCCAGTGAATCAAAATCTGCTGCGTCTTTTGCATTCAATCTGAATATATCTGGTGATTTTGTTGCTTTAAAAAAAGACGTGGCATCTGCCGATAATGAAGCTTTGCCACTCTTTTTTAATGTGACGCTGCACACAGAATGGAGTTTTCTCATCAACTTCGTACCAGGTGCAGGTCGACCGGTGGCTTTTATGTTGCGCGCACTTGCCGGACTCGATCGTTGTTAACCGCATTTGAAAAAGAGGTAGCAGCGCTGATTGAAGCTGTTTGCAAATTGGATCATTTGCTTTACTCACCAGTCCTTTACTTTCACCTCGTTCATCGACCAGAAATCTGTCGTCCTTATATTTGACAACTTCAGAAGAACTACAGTAAAACAGTAAAGCACAATAAAAGACAGTGCTAACTGTTGAAGTTGGCATAGTTTTTTCTACACATTCTATAAGACCAGCAACAAAATAATGACTCTGATGCACTGACATTGGCGTTATGTGCTGCAACCAGAGCTGTGAAACCAAAACTCAAACTTTAGGTTCCGGCTCCAGGCATCTAACGTTTTAGGCTCCAGCTCCGGATCCAACATCTAAAACTTTTTGGCTCTAGCTCCACAACCGTGGTTGCAACAAATATTTTCCATTTGAGTGAATTACATTAAAGCCTGAGTCATGCATGTGCAAGGCGATGGGCTCTCCATGTCTTTTCGAAAAAATATCCGGTGTTCCCTTCAAGTCCCGCGTGCGCCACTTTTTTGCAAAGCTTTGCAACGCCATAACTCGCCAGCCGATTGATCTAGAGAGCTGTTCAAACCCTCTACAGATTCAGCAGGTACTCTAGAGCAGATTTTTAAAAATGTTCGTTTTAGGTTTGGGATTTTCTGGGGTGACGTCATAATGGAGACATGTTTTCGATTTTTTGGCTAAGTATACTAGGCCCTGAGCGCCAACCCAACGAGCTATTTATTTGAATCAAGTTTTTTATGGAAACTAGGCTGTGATCCGCGTCTTTAGAGCCCTTGATTGATTTTCTAGCATAACTGGAGCCAAACGTATGCCTCAAAAACCCAGTTTTTGACAAAATCCAAAACGTTTCACAAAAGATATGATTTTCTCTCTCAGGCCAAACTTGGCCAGCCATAACTCGGCAGCAGATTGATCTAGAGAGCTATTCAAACCCTTTAAAAATTCGTGAAGTCTTGTAGTTAAGAATGAAAAAAATTAAGTTTTGGGCTTGGGGTTTTGGTTGATGACGTCAGGAGTGGGGTATGTTTTGCGTTTTTGATGACATCATCGGCCGATCCAATGAGCCGATTTCGTGACTCAAAACTTTATTGGATTCTAGGCTATAATATGAGTCTTTAGAGCCCTTGATCGATTTTGTAGCATTTCTGGCTCCAAAGTTATGACCAAAAAAAATGTTTACAAATACCTGAGGGATTTCCCGGGAATTTCCCTAATTATTATTCGGTTATTTTGTCATAACTTTTAACCAGAAACGCTACAAAGTCATACAAATGTAAACAAATATGTATAAACATCCTCCCATTATGTAAACATAAACAAAAAACTGGACATCCCACACTTAAATTTGTTTTATCCCACACTCAATTCTTTTTTTATAACTGCAAGACTCCCCATCTTTAGAGGGTTTGAACAGCTCTCTAGCTCAATCTGCAGTCGAGTTATGGCCATATATAATATGGGCTGGATTTTTTTAAGGTGTTTTACGGACCCGATTTCGGGTCCCTACAATTGAAAATCAGGTCCCTAGAATCAGAGAAAATTGGTCCCTAGAATCACAGAAATCGGGTGCCTACAGGTCCATACCAGGTACCTAACATTTTCCTTAAAAAAAACTGAATATGGGTGTAATACTGTAATATATCCGGGGTCAGCGTTTGTGGGGGTAGAAGTTTTTACCAATTTTTGGTTTTTGAGCCATAATTTTGACTGAAGATATGCTAAAAAAACAATCAAGAGCTCCAAAAACTCGGATGATAGTCTAGAGAGATTCCAAAAAAACTTGAGCCAAAAAATGGCTCATTGGGTTGGCGCCCAGGGCCTGATAAAATTGACCAAAAAGTTGCGAAAACATGACCCCATTATGACGTTACCCACAGAGAAGCCCAAACCCAGAACGAAAAAAAATTTTTCAATCTCAGCTTGCCGAATCCATAGATAGTTTGAACTTTGAACAGTTCTCTATCTCAATCGGCTGGCGAGTTATCGTGTTGCAAAGCTTTGCAAAAAAGGTGTTGCGCGCGGGACTTAAAAGGGAGTGGAAGATGTGGCAACGGTGTCGTCGTGTTGCTGCGCATGTGAGCATGTGTAAAGATAAATCTGAAGATGTATTCGCAGGCGCAAGGTATCAAAGCTTTTCTAAGATATTTCTGTCAATTTCAAAGCGTCACTGCTCGCTATAAACAGACATGTGCACTTTGCGCGTAATCACTGACTAGTTTTCGTGTTTCCTCTATGTTTCACGTGCCCTAGCATACAAATGCAAACAGTAGTTGAGTGTTTAGACAACTTTTTCGCATTGTGTGGTGTCTGACGATATATGCAATCCGTGCGAAAGAAGTAGCTTTCATTTCTCGTGAAGTGAAACGCTAAAGAAGAACAGCTACCTCACATTCTTCTGTTTGCCATCGGAACGGTAATTGCTCAAGTTGAGCGATATAATGGAAATGTTTGGCCAGCGATTAGATTATACTGTTGAAGTCTAGTGGGTTACTTGTGAACTGTTGGAAAATGGTGCTATCCAAGCCCAACGTTCTGCTATTCACCAGATCGCTCTTTTGTACTGCCACGAACGATGGAACTCACGAGCTGTTTATCGATTTTTACAAAAGATTCCCAAATGTTGTTCTTTTTGCTGCTTATGTTGTTGCGTAGCATTTGCCACCAGGTTTCAAATCAGGCAGATAAATTCGATCTTCTGGCGATTATTTTATTATTTTGCAGACGTTTCACTCACCTATTCAAGTAGGCTTCCGCAGGGCAATGTTTTTTAACCACATACAACATGCATTTACCAATAACAGGAAACAGTGAGCAATTTGACGTACAAAGACAAAAATCGCAAAACTGACCATCACGTTACAGGAAATGAGTGACAGTCTGTCACAGAAAAAACGTAGAAGTGTAAAACGAAAACCACTGGGAGATGACAATGACAATGTATATTGTATAACAAGACAATAAATAGAGTAAGCCTACATAGAAATGCACAAAATGTGACCAAGTAGCCTAAATAGCGTGAAGTAGCGATCAAATAATGCGTTAACCTTGCGTGGTGAAGGTTAGCAAATCTACAGGCACAAAGGAGGTCAATAAGAAGACCGGTAACGGATAAGTTTCACTCATGTTTTAAAACATTGTAATATATAACCGGGAAGTTTGCACTTTTATCATTCATAGTGATCGTTTTTAAATTAATATACAAAGATTCTAAAAAAATGCGTTTATGGTAACTATTTGCATGATGTAGATTCGTAGAACATGGGCGCAATCCCAGTTGAAAGCATGGCCACTTTGGGCTGCATGTTTTGTTAACGCTGTTTTTTCTGGGTTTTTAAGAATATATTTAGGTAAGGTGTCCCTGTGGTGTTCTTTCAGTCGAGTACTCGGCTTCGTTTCGTTGCTCCAACGTATTTGTGTTCGCAGTTCCCACATGGAATTTCATAGACGACGCATCGCCGTTTGCTATCAGGGACGGTATCTTTTCCAGAAGTTAGGATTGTATTGAGTTTAATTATAGCTTTGAGAATAGTTCGTATAAGATGTCTTTCCATCGTATACGAACTATTTTCCCAAATGTCCAAAATGTCTTGACTCTGCCTTCCTGGCTGGCCAAACAGCGTCCAGTATTAATGCGGATTTTCGTGTGTATCCCAGCAAAACCGGTGATTCAGTGCGCGAGGTACAACTGCCAGAAGCTAACCCACGTTTGCCCGTATTCAGCTTCCTGATGGCAGAGAGCCCGTTGTGTCGCTGAGCAAGGCCCCGCGGTATCCAGCTCAAGCTGATGGTCCCTCGCTAACAGCCGGCTATTCACAAAATTACAGTGGCCTCGAGCTGAACATGTCAAATAAAATCAAAGCTTTCTCGATGAAAGCAATGCTGCGGAAGCTTCACCGCTTACGGGGCGACTGCTGATCAATCACCCATAAGCTCTCATTTGCCAAAGCCTAAGTTAAGACG
>JGI24022J15233_10007968_pt1 | contig 11755 bp, 8 predicted proteins | sample Ectturendosymbi2_FD_15233 | JGI IMG/M metagenome (IMG submission 15233)
GATAGCTAAATGCGCGCAGAGATAGCTAAATGCGCGCAGAGATAGCTAAATGCGCGCAGAGATAGCTAAATGCGCACAGAGATAGCTATCTCTGCGCAGAGATAGCTAAATGCGCGCAGAGATAGCTAAATGCGTGCAGAGATAGCTATCTCTGCGCGGAGATAGCTAAATGCGTGCAGACATAGCTATCTCTGCGCAGAGATAGCTAAATATGCGAAGAGATAGCTGTTTTTGTGCTAAATCTGTCAGATATAATATTTTTACGAACGGCGCCCTCTACTCTACAGAAGAATGACTTCAGAAAATAAGTGCAATACGGTGAAGCACAAAGGAGTTGAGGGAAACCACAACGAGGAATCTCTTTTTATGGCGTTGAGAATGGGTATTGTTACTTATAATCTGTCGCACAAAACGTCTTAAACTGTTTTTTAGATTACAGGAGGCAAGTTAGGTACTTTCGTTCTGCCCAGGTCTCTATCGTCGCTTTTTACAGGTAAGATATGGGGTAAAGGGCAAGGTTAGCTAGCCTACACTATAGCCAAAATTTCAGCCATTCAGAACAGCAGGACAGATGGTTATACCGCGCGTGTTCAACCTTGTCATGTTCTTTGACTTTAATTGTTTTGTGGTAATCTTGGGCCATTCCCTTCTACACCTCAGTGCATAGCAAATATTTGCCGTTGACTGGAAAAAGACACATGTCATCATGTGTCAGTAACGCTAATTTATATCTTGAGTTTAACAGTTCAAATGTAAGTTTTTTTCTGTCTTTCAAAGTAATCAGGATAAGGTGGATCTCTGGAGATGTCCGAGGCAACTGCTTGATTGCATGCCCTCGTACCAAATTTCTAGTCGTGAATTGAGGAATGTGAGAAATACAAGCATTTGAAGGACAAAAAACAAGTTTCGAAAAATCAAATTGAAAATGTTTCAAAGAGTGCTTTTTGTTTTCAATGTGTTAGTCTTTATTAACTTGTTTGATTCTGTGGGCCTGAGGCATATGTTTATAAGCAAAAATCTTCCAGTAATTGGTATGCATTGAGGAACGACTGTACAGTAGATATGGCATTCATGCATGCAAATAGTTGTCAGATAGGCCCAGCAAAAATATAGCACTTGTGAGGCATGATAGCAGATAGAGTTGTCTCTTTTTTCTATTGTAGAAAATTTCTGAAATTGTACAAGAATGCAGTTTGATGCACTGTTGTCCTTTGTGTTTTTCTAAACGAAAAACAAATTGTTACCGATAATGTGTAGCAAAAACAGATGAAGATTTAACTCTTTTTACTCAACTAGAACACATGTACAATTCAGTTACACACTTCCAATTAAGGCCAATCTACACTGAGGAGTTGCCAGGAGTAGCGGCGCACGATTCTTTGTTTGTTTAGTTGCGTTGAGTAATTCTGCCCTCGTGCACGGCACGGCAACTCCTGGGCGCGATAAAACAAACAAAGAATTGTGCGCGGCTACTCCGGGCAACTCCTCAATGTAGATTGGCCTTTGTGGCTCTGTTATCGGATGATATTGGCATTACCTAATTTTTTACATCGACTGAAAGGAATTCTCTTTCAATGCCGATTAAAGCCAAGGTTTTTGTTACAACTGAACGTGAAGAATCTGTCGCCAGATCGTTACGTATGATTTAGACCTGTGACACATTCGCATTGCCGATAAAATTGAAACCAAGCAGACAAGACGCCATCACACTATGGCAACACGAAGCGTTCTTTTCTCACAAATCAAACTTTCAACAAGCAAGTTTAAAATGTTTCGGTTTTTGTTCACTGTGCTGTCCACTTTATTTTGATTGTGGCGTTTATAGTGAAATGATAATAATTTTACGAATGATAAAAACAATGCATTTAATAATCAGGATTTTTTTAAGGCGTTTTAGTGACCCGATTCGGGTCCCTAGAATTTCAAATCGTGTCCCTAGAATCAGAGAAAATTATCATCGGGTCCCTAAAATCAGAGAAAATCGGGTCCCTAGAATCAAAGATATCGGGTCCCTACAGATCCAAACCGTGTTCCTAACATTTTCTTTAAAAAAAAACCCTGAATAATTTTCGACGATATGTCGCTGCCACACTCGCACCCCTTTTCAAGCAATTCACGGTCCCCCATTTTAACCACCCAGGTTCTGAAGATAATCGAAAGATGTTTTGAAGACTGCAAGTTGCAGATTAACAATAGACTAGCAGGAATTGGCCAGCCTACAAAGGGGGAAGAGAAATTTACGATGGCAGTGCTTCATCTCTGTCGGGTCGCTTAACATACATTTGCGTGCCCCTCTCAAGGAAGTTCCCTTCAGATCCATGCAGCATGTGTTAGTTGTCTTAAAATACGAAGAAGCATCTTGTTACAGCATTTTATTAAAATCTACATTTTTGTAATTTCACTTGGTGGATGCCGCCTGTTTTGGATGGCCGAGGCCGTTGCCCCTTCGTCCGCCCTCTGCACACCCGTGGGATTTAGGCTACATTAATTTAGAATGTCGAAACGTGGGCATGAGAATGGATTTAGTAAGTGAGAAAAAGCCACTGCCAAAGCAGATGAACTACGAGCTGTTATTGAAAAAACGAAACCAATAATCCAGCTTTTTGGTGTGCGAGAAAGAGTCTACATATTCTGCTGAGAATGGAAAAGATACGTTCTACGTGCTTAGGGCGTGATCACTTCAGTCAGTACGCCACAGTTTTTGAGGCTGCACTACAGAATCCGGTAACATCAAAATTACAGTCGCAACTGATTCAGTCGCATTCATTCAGATTAGATTGCCTGTACGAAGAAACCGATTTTTCAGCATCATGTCGCAGTTACAAAACGCAGCAACGTTTTTTCATCCGGAAGATGTTTAGACGTACTCACCCACTAACAAAAGAGGTGTCTGAACTGAACGTTCCTGGTTATGCTGAACGCGGACGGGCCTTTGGATTATGGCCACAGCCGGTAACATTTAATTACAGTTGTATTCATTCAGATTAGATTGCCAGCACTAGAATACCGATTTTTCAACATAACGTCGCAGTTATAAAATGCAGCAACGTTTTTTTTCAGCCGGAAGATGTTTAGACATAGCTTACTCAACCGTTAAGAAAGAGGTGTTTGAACTGAACGCTCCTGGTCATGTTATTCACCGGCAAGGAAAGGTATTTTGTTTCTATTGCCGTTTGTTCTCTGCTGAAAATGAACTCGTCAGTGGTTTTCACGACTCGAAAACTGCCACATCTAGGATGGAGGTCCGTGGGAAGTCTGTTACTCAGTACTCACCGTACTTCAGATATTGCTTTCGTGCAGCGTTCTTTTGTTCAGGAATGCATCGACAAAGATCACGAAATAGCTATAAGAAGCGCTGCATGTCACTGGAGGTCGATTCTGCAGCGTGCTTTAGATTTAATCTTGTACTGCACTAAACGCGGACTTCCCTTGCGCGGAATGGGAGGGTTCGGCGCCGCCGTTTCGGGGATGGACGTTTTGGCGATGTAATGTGAAATGTGTTTTCCTTTGGAATGTCACCAAAGTGGAAAAAGTTCGCACTGCCGTCGTCTGGGAAGCGTGTAAGCGCAAGAGTCAGTCTAGCACTTGTCCCAGTTCTTTCCAATTATGCTGTATTTATTGCGATTCATGATGCATACCATGGATTTGGATGTGCCATTACTGCATATTCGTACACCGATAGGCAACCGATGGCAAGAAAGTACGATGTATTCTTAGATTAGTTGTGAAATGCAATCAAAATGATACTTACCTGAAAGATCAAGCAATAGATGCTGTCCAGGCTTAACTTTTGTGTAAACTCACAAACGCCTCATGCCAGCCAAAATAAACGTCACAAGCCATATTTCTTTACACACGTGGTCACGGTCGCACTATGCTCTTCCAAAATCCTGACGGACGGGAAACTACACTGGTTACTGGCCATCAGGACGACAACATAAACACTTTTGAAGCAAGCATCTTTTGTAGTCTAACCTTCAAAGTATTTCAAAAACGCACATTTTTTTCACATAAAACATTTCCGACCCCCATCGCCGAAACGTCCTGTCGCCGAAACGAACGGCGGCGCCGAATCGGCTTCGCCAAAACGGCACCGCCAAACTGTCCTAGACCGCCCTTGTGCGGCCACGACGAAAACTTGGTAGTGCAACAAATGGCAATTTCATGGGACTGCTCGAACTCATAGCCAGCCAGTCATATTGCAAAACAAGTTAATCCAGGAAGTGAACGATCATCATATTTGTCGTGAAGCACGTGTGAAGAATTAAATCGAATTGATGGCTCAAACAATACTGGCGGAGGTTATTTGGGAAATTAAAAATTCAGTTTAATGCTCGATATCAACAGACTCTACACCAGATGCCAAGTGGTCCGAAAAGAGGTGTCCATTTTGTTAGTGTTATCAGTTCATATCAAATAAACCCAAGCTTCTGGTTTCCAGGTAAATCATAGTTAAACCTTAAAGTTTTATTTCCCAGCTGCAATGGATCAAGCAGCAAGATATCCCATGTTCGACATTCTCCAAAGTCCAAACCTATCCTCTTTGGGTTATTTTCTGTGGAAATACCTAAAAGACAGGGTCTCTGCTAGCAATCTCCAAACTGTTGATGCGCTCAATAATAACACTGGAACGGAGATCAGGAGAATTCATCATGAGATGTTGGACAGGGTGGTTACCAACTTCAATGTGCGAGTAGCGGCAGTGATTCAGCGCCAAGCAGCTTGGATGGAGGACATTATAAGCTATTGAACTGTGCTCGCAAAATGGTAGTGTACGAGGAAAAAACTTACACCACACAAAACTGTAAGACAAGCCTATGAAACAAAATTGCTAAGCATTCCTTTCAGAACAAAACGGTACTTTATGAAAAATAGATAGGCCTACATTTGATTGGACCAACCTTATCGCGTGCAGGTCAATTAACTATTGTTGTTCCGTATGTTACTGACCAAGGTCCTGATGAGCGATTTTTGGCTTTCTTAGAGCTTGATGTCGGAGGGCATACCGGCGCAGCATTGGCAATGAGAGTGCTAGACTTTTACTCAGCCAATCGTGCGACAAGGCTCCTAATATACCGGGTCTATTCAACGGTAGAGAACTAAGAGCTCTTATTAAGCAGCTAATTGGCTGGCAACCTACGTTCCATGTGCAAATCATTCTCTGAACCTATCAGGAAATTCTGCTTCTAGTTGCTTTTCAGCCATTCGATTTTTTTTCGACTTCGTTCAGATTCTTTACTTGTTTTTCGTGGCTCGACACAACCTTGGGCTTTGCTGCTAATTCATCTCATTTCGTCAGTTCCTGTTCCCGAACTGCTTTCAGATGCTGTAGGTTGACGTGTAGAGGTGATGCTACCAATGGGATACGCTGGAAGTAGATCTTCTTGGGAAGATATGGAGAAGCAAAACGCACACGAACTGCTGCTGCTTCAGAAGCGTTGGGTTTGCTGCATGAAAAGAATCAGTTATGGCAGGCGATACTAACCGTTGTATGGGATACGGTTTTGCAAAGGTTTTGTTGCACGAGTAAACGTTGCAGAGCCCAACACAGGCCAGTAACCAGGGGGGCGAAGCCACCCCTAGAAATTTTTTTGCCCCCCTTGGAAAAATTTGTTGGATATATTTTGAAACTATTGGACATATTCCAAAAAATTTGGGCCCCTTTCGGAAAACTTTTCGCCCCTCCTGGTGTCCCAAGCTGGTTACGGGCCTGGCCCAACATCGGATATTATCAATGCATACTTGCCATAAAGTGTTTGCATGAGTGGGTCGTCTCCATGCGTGATCGATTTTGCGAGTTTGAAGCCGAGGTTAAGTCACCTTATGAAATGAGACTAGTGATCAGCAACGAAAGCGATCTCTTAAAGTGGTATTTGACGAAAATCCTAGCTGTCATACAGTTTTCATTGTCCATAAGAACTTTCGCAATGGAGTCTTCACCATTCGTATCGATCAGCTGGGTCGGATTTAGAATTCCGTCACAAATACATACAACACGTGCGATTGTTGTAACCTCTCTGTAGGCGTGGCATTGAATATGCGATTCACCACGAACAGGATGTGCGCGAAGAGCAACACCCATATATACGTGGCGCGAACAAGCAAATATGGAGTGATCATGGCGTGTGATCTCTATTGTTGCTTACTGCCACAATGTGAAGCTTTGCGGATTTGCCGCTCGGGCTTTCCTATCGCAACACGATACATGGTGTATTAGGCAAAAAAAACTTATAGCAGGAGGGAAGATGCTTGTTGAACTCTCTACTGAAGACCTGGAACAATCATTTGTCGAAGAGCTGGTAAACATCGCTGGTTACTGTAGAAAATGTAACGCTGTGAAGTCATCTTCATCTAAGCAAGATCTAACGTCAATGGCGTTTCTGTACTTGATACGGCAGCTAAAGATTTCCCACATGCTCTCATCGCTTGTCGCAAGTATTTATCACTGATGATTACCAACTGCTCCAGTGAGCGCAGTCTTTCTAAGCTAGCCGGAGCAGGGTTGGTTGACTAGATGACATCCATGGTCTTTCACCAATCTTACGCCATACAGTGACAATCTTTCTTTAGGTTTATCAGTTCTCTTGCCACTGTGTTTTCATTTATTCTTCTTTCCACTGACAGTTGGTTTCTTCTTTGCACGATGGCTTTCTGCAGTGTTTCTGCTTATTAGCAGTGTCACAAATGAAACAATAAATCAATCCATCAATCAAGAGGTGGAAATCATGCATACGATCTACCAAAGGCCGGAAAAGACTGCAAAGTCTCGCTATTCTGAATGTTGAACGTGCTTTATATCTGGAAAGACAAACAGCAACAAACGTATCAGTGATTTTGCAGTCAAAAAGTCCCGCGGATCACCAGCAACGTAACTGGCTGTTAGGTATCGTAAGAAGTATAAGTGCGTCACTCCAGTACCGGCCTTTGAGATGTGCAAAACGTGCAATTGCACAGGGCTTGCGATATAGGGGGCCGCAAACGACATGTGTCGGACCCTATTTCAAGGATTGAAGCGGTTTAGAAAAGTGGAAACCTTCTTTTTCGTTCATCCAATTTGTTTCAGCGATTTGTGTCATTATATTTGAGAACTTCTTTCAAATTTACTTTTCAGGGGGCCCGCAACATAGAATTTACACAGGGCCCAAAAATGTCAAGGCTGGCTCTGGTCACCCAGTAATTATATAAATGCAATGTGGTCAAATAACTTCACCGCTGCCTTTTTCGAGAGCTTCGTTGTGACTGATTTTATTCCTAATAGAGAGGGAGTGCAGAATAAAATAACGTATTTATGATTTGCAACAACGTAAGTCAATGTAGCAAGCACGTGCATTGCTAACTGATATGACATCAGGCGCACATCGTTCAAATTTTACTATTGCAAATACTTGTTTCATTCACCAGTCGAACGTCTTCCCACACTCTTATGGTTCTATATTTATACCATAGAAATGTTTTTCGTCTAAATATTACCAACCACAGTACACTGCTTGCAACTATAAAATTTGTTTCGACAGGGGCAGCATATCGAACCTGATGATTTGGCCTCGTGTTCTATCTGCGTCAGAAATCCACAACATTGCACACAACTGCATCTGCCCCAGAGACTACTCCGTTGCATTAACACCGGACAAAGTAGAGATGGTGGAAAACGTCGACTATGTCTTTGGTGGAACATGCCTCGCTGTGTAACAATTATGTCAACTTCGCTTCATAATATCAACATGAGCTGGAAAGCTAGGCCGCATTACTTTGTAAAGTTGTTACAGTGTATATAATACAGTTGCCTATAACATTGCATATAATAAAATTCGCGTTTGCGAATGCGACGAACACCCTCTTGGAAGACACAGCTTTGTAACATTTAGCAAGAAAACCTGCATGATATTTCAAATTCACTAAAATTTGTCGTTTCAGTCATTGAAAATTGCTTTACTTTTACATTTGGCATCTAAGATTCAAAATTTAATTGATGTTTTCTGGCTTTCTCTGCGTTCAGTATAAATAAGTTCGATAATTTTTCAATTTTGACTTGGCTGCTATCTGAAACGCGTGCAAGGCGAGAACAATGGAACTTTCTTTTGCTTTTCCCAGTTGAGTAGCACTTTGTTATCGGAGTATTAAGACTCAAACAACGCCACTCGTTTTCGTGAAATGTTGTTCTGCACCAAACAATTAAATATTTGAGCGCATAAAATTTTCGATCCATAGCTGATTTTGTGAATAGAGACGTTGTTTGTTGTCAGAAAGGCTTTCCCTTCAGGCACTCGGAAAGCGCTACACTTGTTCCTTTTACTCATTACAATCGTGGCCAGGTTAAAAAGTGCTTCGCGTTGCAGAGCAGAGAGTTGCTTCAAAACTGAGCTGCATTTCCACGATTGCATGATGAGTCGTTATTTCGAAATATATGTTTAAAGAATAAAAAGAAAAATTAAAATGTTTAAAATCTTGTAAAAAAAGGAAAGCAATACTTTGGGACACTTTGAAGGATAAATTCACAAACATAAAAAATATTTAAATTCCTGAGAAATGTTATGAAAAAATTTGTTAATAATGGTTATAGAAATTAAAATCCTTAGAAATAATCAACAAATATTGCAACACTTTTTTAAAAATTTCGTATAAGTTTTTGAAAACGCTTTGAGAGAGTTTTGAAGAACTTCAAAGAAGTCAGAAAACCGGCGAAGTGTTGCAGTTGGAACACGCGCCATCCAAAGCTGGTATAGGCAGGGTTCAATTATGAAATTTTTGAAAAGTCACACCGAAGACTTGAAAAACAATTTTGCGGCCTGTCCAGCCTCGCACTCGGCGTTAATGGATGAGTGCAAGGAAACAGTTCATGTGCAGTGCTGCCACTGACTCGCCATCTCAGTACAGTATTCACCACAACAGTTGCCGCGTAGCCCCGGGCGCAAGCAAGCGGAGATAGGATCCGCGGACCACGTGACACTTCGAAAGGAGTGCAGAGAGCGAATTTAACAAAGCTGAACTGAAGTTTTTTTAGCAAGTTTAAAGATTGCTTAAAGGGAGCACAACAAAGTGATTTTTTTTAAGTTTGAAAATGTTTGATAAAATTTAAATAGAAACACTTTCAAATCTTGTAATTGAAATTTGTTTCAAATTGACAAAATCAATAAGCAGTTTACAGAGATCGGTTTTGTTTTGCATAAAAAGAGAAGACGATACAAATCAAAGAAATTGTCACACAAAAAATTAAGTCTCAAACGTTCAGGTTCATTTTACCTCGTCACAAAATCATCTTCATACAAAATCACTTATAATCTTCCCACAATTTTACAGAAAGTGAGGGGCGCTAGATAAAATTAAAGACTTTCGTAAGTGCAGTAGTCGCTATTATGAAAGCACTTTTTACATTAAAAAGTTTTTGCATATTCCCAAGGTTTTCATTCAGTTGAAACATATTTGAAGAAGGCAGTCAAAATCAGACAATAACAAAAAAGCTGAAAGGTGATATTGTACGTTTGCAAAATAACAATGATATGCAATTATTTTTTTATCAATAAACTATCAGCTAGATTACTACAAAACAAAGAATTACTACAAAATGTTTCCTGGAAAATATTCAACTAAAAACATCTTGTTTCTGACATTTTTTGGATTTCGAAATGCGTTGCCAATAATTTTGCCAATGCATCGTAATGCCTCAACATTTCAAATTTCTTTCAGTGTAAATTTTTAGAGATTTAGCTTGCTTCAAATTATAAATATATTCATTTGCGACGATTTTGTACTTTAAGATTTTTTCAAATATTTTAAAATTTTTCAATAAGAAAAAGGGCAGCAGTTACAATAAGATCCCACACCGCAAGCAATATAAGACGAGCGAACAGGTGTTCCTGCAAAAGTCAGTTTAGAACCGTTTACCACGTTTTTTATTTTTTTCACATATAATATTTTACAAAAACCATTGCAAGTTTTCAGTTTTATCAAATGTTTGATACCATATAAATACAAAAAATTGAAGATCACAAAAATAAAAATCCGTTTCCGTTAGAGCGTTGTGTCTCTTTGTAACATCCCAAAGTTGCAAATTTGTTTATCTTCATATTCAGCAGAAGCTCCTGCTGTTACATACGTTTGGATAAAATCGGGCAAGAATCGATTGAAGTGTTTCCACGCTTCTATTGTTTGAGCAGAATGTTTTCAAGAATTTTCATGAAATAAAACAAATTTTTGTGTTTTTCCCATGTACAGTGGAATCCGCTTAACACAGCATCGGTTTATAGAGCAAACTGCTTATTCGAGCAGTTTCGGCTCAAAAGAAACAATCCTATATTATTCCTCTTATAAATTCTTCGCTTATTAGAGCAGTTAGATGTGTAGAAGCACCATGGCCTGCACGCAGTTAGCGCGTGAGAAATCCATAAAATGCAGAAAGTTGACGTGTTGTAGACCAAGCAACCAAAAATGAAGTAAAACAATCAAAAATCGACCAGTTTTTTTGTCTAAAGAGGGGCAAGAGTGGGCAGTGTCCACCACAACCGCTACTGTGCCATACATAATGACAAAAATATTGCAAAATACAGTAACTTTTCTTTTACAATACTGCGTACAGTGGAGATGGCACGGGCCAGCACTTTTGCAGCCCGGCCTGCCCGGAGGTAACAAGGAACCGCCCGGCCTGGACTGTTTATGCTAAACCACAAATTATTTTCTGGCCCGGACCGGCCCGTGGCCCGTATATAACATAACCTCAAAAGCCAAGTAACAAGGCAGTGGCTACAGAACCATCGATAGATCTTTAAATTTAAAACCTTATTTATCCATCTCCTGTAACATGACAGTAACTCACGAGGAAAGTGCAGTAGGCTTTGTAGAAACATAGTAAACACAAAAGGTAAACCTAACCCTAATCGTAAGCTCTAACCTATTGCTTAGCTGAGCTAAGCTAACGCCAACCTAACCCCAAGCTAACGCCGACTTAACCCTAACTTGAAGCTAATGCTAAGCTAACACTAAGGTAACGCTAAGCTAATGCGCTAACCTAACACTAACCTAACGCTAACCCCTAAACCTAACCACTAAAGGAAAAGTTTGGAAAGTTTTGAAAAATATAAACAAAAACTGGTCCCACGAATTGAAACGTGCAAGCATTCACTTACGAAAACGTAAGCCGCCAAGTCAAGAGGCGAACCCTCAACCGTTGGCATGGCAGACTTGGAACCTATCCGTTAGGCTACCAGATCAATTCCAGTTAAGTGACAAAGTGACCAGATTATTCGAACCGAGTCATGCGAGGCGGTATGGTCGAATAAGTTTTGAAATAGGAAGACCCTTGGGTGGTTAAGTTTTCAGTTCATTGTCCTTTGGACACTAAAACCGTGTAGTCTTAAGGCAGTGACTATACGTCGGCTATGGGACATTCACTTTTGAAAACATATTCGTCCGCCGACTGTAACGTGTCACACGACAAGTGTGCACGAGGCTGCACCACAATTGCCAGTAGTAACATACTAAACCTAAACCCTAAATCTACACCTTAAGCCCTAACCAAAAATTAGCCTCTAATCCTGAACTAGGGTTCCCAAACTGGGATACATGTACCCTTAGGGCTACCTTTCCTATCTGAAGGGGTACATTTAAGATTAGCAATTGAAGGGAAAAATATGTTTACATATAGGCTATGTCATTTCAAAATATTTATACATTCATCTGTGAATATTATTTTCAAAATCATGCTTATTGGTAAATATATTTTTGTTATTTTCCTCAACCTTTTTGTCATAAGAAATTTTAG
>JGI24022J15233_10007971_pt1 | contig 11754 bp, 7 predicted proteins | sample Ectturendosymbi2_FD_15233 | JGI IMG/M metagenome (IMG submission 15233)
TTCAAAGTAATTGTTTCGTCATAATTGTTCAACAATAGCTCGTCACTACAATGTCTATCCTGGTGAAAATAGTGGATTCAAGGCTAGAATATAGCAATGAAACGTTTTCTTTCCGAAAACAATACAATTAAACAAATTTATTTGTGCACAGTTATGAAAGATGCTTGATTAAGGGAAGACTTTTGCAGAGATTTTGGTCCTTTAAAAAAAAATTTCTTTTTTTGCGGGAAGTCAGCAAAATGTGAAAAGCTTAGGTATTTTCAGATTGTTTAGGAAATGATAAAGAAAGGAAACTGTTAAATTTTTGGCTGACCGTGTAACATCTCAACGACTTGAATGTAAAACTTCAAGGACAAAAAGATACTACTCTTGATTTGATCACTACTACTCACCCTTTCCAAAAAAAGTTTAATATCTTCAAGCAAGTCATTCAAAATAAATGAACTTAGTCATTTTCCGAGGCATTTGGTGAAAATAAAAGCAAGATTCCAGATATATTCAACTTCTTGAAAAATTGATTACCAACACTGTCGAACAGTTTGGCGACTTTCTTTTCGAAAACAATTCCTGCTCTTTCCTCAAAACCCTTTTTAGTTACAGACATTACCGAATTCTCAACTGAAGCAAAAAGACACATGCACATGTATGCACCGAAGATGAAGTACAGCAGAAATTTTTACGGTACCGGAGCTCTGCTGGGCATCTTCGCTTATATTTGTAGGCAACGACCCATCACTGACTGCATTCACTGATGAAAGTGGCGGAGCGGGGCTCCGGCAGCTTGACACCACTGGTGTGGACGCAGCCAAAACTCAACTGGAATTAATTGAATTCCAATCGAATGTAGCAGTGAAAGAAATATATTTTGATGGCACACCTGAGAACTTCTTGTCAAAGGAAGATATCTCCAAAAATTTTTTCCACTCCTCGCAAATAGTTAGTGGAAATTTTTACGGTGTTTGGGTCTACCTGCTGCTGCCGGAGGGGCGAATTGTCCCCTCCTGCCAGCTACAGTAAATGTAAAACTCGGGCCCCCACTTGGCTTAAACTTCAGTTTTAGTATTCGTTTGGTTTTCAGTAGTTTTTGTTGCGTTTTTCGGAGTATTTGTTGGTGATTTAGGGTTTTAGTATAGCCATCCACATCCGGATTCACCGTCATTTCTCAGGGTTTATCTGAGTGTTGCTAGCAACCCCCCTATAGTGGGCAGTGGACCTTTTTCAGCTATGTTCTTCCTCCTGGCCTAAACATCTACTTACGCCACTGACGGCTGACAGTCCGCACTGTCAAAAAAGAAGCTCATAAAGAACAAGTTTCGCGTCTGCATCACCAGCGCCGGCCCTAGCTGGTGTGGGGCCCAATGCAAGACCTGGACGCGGGACTCCTCTGAGCAGTGATTTTGTGACGTCATCGTGTTCAGTCAACCGTGTTACGATCGTGGTAGAGTGCAGATATACAGTAAAGCACTAACATGAGAATTGAGCACGTTTGCAAACGTTCGAGAGGAAATTCGTTAGTTCTGACGAGAGCGTTCTTTGTTGACAATGAAATTTATCTGGCAATTCTACTGAATTCTCAAGCGCAAGGTGTATCTGGCAAAAATGAACAATTTACCCAAACACCATGGCGCGGGGCCCCAGAGGCGCGGGGCCCAATGCGGCTGCATCGGTTGCATCGACTTAAGGCCGGCCCTGTGCATCACGAATAAAACCTTCACCATTACATTCTATTCACTGTCACTACCTTGGAACAAAAATTTAGGTAACTGCCAAGAAGCACAAAATGCCATTGCTCCCACCAGCAGAACAATAAACAACGTACGCTGACAGCGTTTGTTAATATCTGTATCCATTTACCGGATTTTGTATATCTATATAAAGTATAATCGTATTAAATTCTCATACTGTATTACGTTTTTATGTTAAAAAAATCCAAGACTTGTCACCTTTGCATGATTTTATGGGAGTGACCGGACCTCGAAAAAATTTGACATTTGTAACTGGACCCTTTCTTAAAATAATTGAGTAGCCCTGTAGTTCCTTGCACACTGTTCCTCGCTCCGCACATACGCTACGCTGAACGAATACCTACGGACTACACACCAACAGTTGTTTTAAGCAGCTTATCGTAGTGAATGCGTCTATATCTAGACAAGACGTTGAAATTATGCGAAGCACGGGTTGAACGCTTCAAGTCTGCAGATTTTTCGTTTATGACCAAACAGATGTTGCTATTTACTGTACCTAATACCTATGGCTACTTCGTGAATATATTATTTTGCCTGTAGGCTGGAACTTACCAATAATTTCCGTTGCGGAGTAGGATCTACTCAGTCAGAATGTAGTTTAATTTTTTTAGCTTTGTGCAAACGAAGTTATGCACAAGTGCTTACGTCACGGGAGATACTCGTGACTGGGTTAACTGGAACTCCGTTCCAGATATACCTGACTCATGTATGAAATAAATAATAGGAAAAAAAGCAGCAAAAGAGTCTTACATAAGGAAATTTTTTTCGAAGAACCAATTAACATATTTTCATTGCGGGGTAGCCAGGCGGGCCAAAGGGGCCATGCCCCCCCAAATTTAGAGCATATCTTGTCGTTTTGTGCTTCGAGAGGCGGTTTCCCACACCAAATACTGTTGCTCGCTTAAAAGGAAAAATATTTGGCCTCTCCCAAAATTTTGGGCTGGCTACGCCACTGGCGGGGGACCCATTGCAACGGGGAATCGGGGCAATTACCTTTTTTCCGCCACTGGCTCTGCGGTTGGTTGTGTACGTGGTCTGCTAGGAACTAGTCTCATGAATGCGGTGTAATATGAACGTCGTCTGTTGTGAACGTAGTCTGTTATGAACGTGGTCTGTAGCAATATACAGAAGTCTCGCAAATGGTTCGTGGAAAGAGATGTCATACGTCATAACAGTTCGCGCCGCCGTGGAAAACGTGATGCTGTTTAGTCTTTATAAATTTATTTATTTATTTATTATTTCATGTGACTCAACTAATAGACAGAAACAATACAAAGAGCCACCATGCAAAAAGGAAACCATTTTTCAGTAAACATTTGCATGAACAAAACAATGGCAAAATAACTTATCAATGCAAACAAAGAGTGTCACTATGTCACACAGGATTGGTGAGGGACCATGGTGGGCATCTAGTCAACCAACCCCATTTATCAATTTTTGGTAAGTGTTGAAAAATAACAGTTGGAAATAAAAACAAGCACATTTAGAAACACAAACGAATGAATGCAAAACATGGGAAGTAAATTTACAGATGAGAAAAGCATGCCTATGTACACAAAGGAGCGGATCAAATTTAATTGAGGAAATTTGGTGCGGTCAAAAAATGTTTAAACAACGCATGGCATTAAAAAAGTAAAAATAGTAATTAATGAGGTACAAAAGAAGAACAAAACAAAAAAATGATGTAACGAAGTTTTATGCGGAAAAAATGGGATGTGCACAGGAAAGAACAAGAAACAAAAAAGTAAAGATACATAGATAACAAACAAAATTACATTATCCAAATTGTCCAAATTGCTGAAATTCTCAGCATTATGTTCTTGATAAGTGAAATGCTGCTAAAATAGATACTTATGTATCTTTTTCGTGTACGATGTGTTTCTTAAGTTTCCATTTGAAGGTAAAAGTGGCAGAAGACTTAATAGAGTCTAGTATTGAAGACCAGAATTTGGGCCAACAAATGTAAAGGAACATTTTCCTGAAAGAAGAGTTAACTCTTGGTAAACACTGGTTGTTAGAAGCAGAAGAAGCGGATAATCTTGTGAAGTCAGAATAAATAGAGCTGATTGAAATAAAATAGTTGTCAAAATGTTTTGGAACCAACTTGTTGTAATAACAGTGCATAAACTTGCCTACTACTGATAAGATATAAAGCAGCTATGTCCAACCCGCGGCCCAGCCAAGCGTTTTTGCTCGGCCCTGTTTAGGTTTTTTGCTGTAGCAAAAGTGTCCTACATACTGACAACTTGTCTTTGTTTTGATAACCTTGAATTTGACATTTTTGTTGCAGGTGGTCTTCAGTGCCTTTGTATCACGTCTGTTACCATTGCAGTTATGATTCAAACACTTTCAGTATATTTGTTTAAGCTAAATTTAGTTTGCTAAAATCAAAGTAAGCTATTCAATGTGCGGCCCTCAATATAATGTCATTCAATGTTCGGCCCTGGTCAAGGTACTGACATACTTTTTGACTCAGTAAGCCATTTGGGTTGGACATAGCTGGTATAAATTTTGGGAAGGCATAAGATGTCTAAGTGCTGAAAAGATTTTTCCAGATTAGTTGGCCTTGTCAGTTTTATAGCTTTAATTTGGAGTTTAATGAGAGGATGAACGGTTGCATTTGAAGAACCTCCCCAATTTAGGATTGAGTAAGTAAGGTAGGGATGGAATAATGAGTTATAGACAACTTTCAATACAGATTGTGTTCATGGGCGTCGGAATGGGGGGCAGGGAGGCCTTGGCTCCCCGCATTGTGAAAATGTTAGTAAAAAAAGGTTATTTTCTTAGTTTCTAGAGGGAAAAATCAACTTTTACCAATTTTGGCCCCCACAGAAAAATTTTGGAAAAATACCCTGGTGCCCCCCCTGGAAAAATCCTTCCGACGCCCATGAGTGTGTTGTGTAATGTTTGGATAGAATTCCACAAGCCCTTGATGGTTGAATTTTCACCTTTTCACATGAGGTTTCCAGCTTGGCTTATCTCCAATAAGAACACTTAGGTATTGTAGGTTATCTTTGGGGGAAATGCTATGGTTATTTATAATAACTTTGAATTAAGTAGAATTGTATATTTTTCATAACATAAAGTTAGTCTTATTGTAATTAAGAGAAAGTTGACTCTAAGCCAGTGGGAAATCTTTGTTAGAAGCTGCAGCACCGCAATGAATCACAGTCATGAGCCGCCACTGAACCCAATGCATGTGAAAGCGACAGAGTAAGAAATTAAATGCTACAGAGTTCGTGGTACAACGGTGTAACGACATTCTCCAGCGGGGGCGAGACAGATTGGAGTTTCCAGCTCTCAGTGATCTTGCAAGAAACACGTTTTGCATGATGCGGCAACTAGCTCTACTAGTGAACAAGTTGTTATTATGGCTGGGCATGTCATAAATAGCAGAAGAGCAAATGCAAAGAGTTTGTCAGTAAACGACAAACTCTTTTTTAACAGTGCACTTAGAGCTGAGAAAGAAGCGCTCAAGGTTCACTGAAAGGTGTCACAGTTTAGTCTATTGGTTATAGTGTTGCTTTAAGAGCTTCCGTTGGCTTTGAAATGGACCATTGAATAAATTGCCACAAAGGATTTAACGCGTTGCATGAGGTTTTAGTGGCCTTCAGACACATAGTGACAGGTACTGGTTCGGGACGGAAACAGTGCGGGTTGGGGCGGGCTGGGAGGGTGCACGGGACGGGCGTGGGTTAGAAGTCTGCGGGACGAGAGCGGGCAAGATTACTAAAATTCCTACGGGGCGGGAGCGGACAAAATTTCACTCTGCTCTCCCGCGCAACACCCTATAATGTGTTGTGTGCGGTCGCACCCGGGACTCCACAAATCCACAAATAAGGGCCTCACATAAATGCGTAGTTTAGACTTTGGTTTGTTTAACTTCTAACTCGTGTTAGAAATTTGCCAACTGCTAAGTCTGTAAAGGCAATAGCCTGTCACTTGAGCAACGACACACTGCGAAACCATGAGTAAGTTCTCTGTGTTTTTGGGTTAACTCGATTCTCTGAACGCTGTTCAAATCAAAGCAGCATCTGAAAAACTTGTCACCGCATACAAAGACGATTTAGACTGGTCTCTTGGGAATGAATTCGCCCAGTTTGCTGTAAATGCCAAACTGTTCAATATTAATAAGCCTGAGGACATTCCTTACGAGCAATTTTTGTACAAGTTGAAAATAGACAAAGGTATTCCTAAAGTAGAGACGGCTCTGCGATTATAGCTTGTACTCCTAATCAGCAGCTGCAACGGAGAAAGGTCATTTAGCAAATTGACATTAATCAAAGGCAGGTTGCGCACAACAATGACGCAAGAACACCTGAATGATCTGACACTAATGAGCATTAACATGACATCTTCCGACAAATTAACTTCGACAATGTCATCAGTGACTTTGCCAACGCCAAAGCTCGTAAATTTCCAGGTCTGCTTGGAACACTACGTGATTCCGTCTCAGTGTGTGTGTAATTTTCATTCCTCTTGTCAGTTAAAAGTCTAAAAAGTATTTACATGACACAAGGGGTATCCACATGGCTTTGCGCACACTGGCCTCCACACATCAAAATCCGGCACTGAGTAAGAACTTGAGTTTTTGCAGTATTGAAAGTAAAACGTCACAAACCAGACCACAACTCCAAATGACGTGATGGTGTGCAAAATATTAGGATTTTTAGAAAAACATAATAGTATAATATAATCCACAAATAATGAAATGGAAGAAATAGTATTTGTACCAATGTCGTTACTTGTTAACATAGACAACGAGTAATGGACCAAGCACGGAACCCTCAGTCATGCTACAATTAGTATGTGAAAGATCAGAACGAAAGCCACCTGGATGCACAAACTACGACCTGCCTGATAAGTATGACTGCATGAGCAGAGGCGTAGCGAGGTTAGATGGCGCGTCCGGGGCAAGAAACAAGTTTGGTGTCCCCGTGTTGGAACCTACGATCTTTCGGAAGCAAATGTGCCGTATAAGAAAGTACTTGCAACATTGTTGGGACTTTTCGGCGCCCCCCGCAGCGATTCATCGCCCCGTAGTGATTCGGCGCCCGTAGAATTGTGCCATCCTTGCCAACCCTCGTTACGCCCTTGTGCATGAGGTTAGGTTAAGAAGAGAGCCAGCGACAACAACCTGGAGCAGTTGCGAAAGAAGAGCGGAGTGAATAACTTGGTCAAAAGCCTTTAAAGCATCTAGAAACACAACCCGGGATGAGCAGCTATTACCTTTAGCAACAAGACGTTTGTAATTTCCAGTAAATTAGAAGTTGTGGAATGACTTTAGCGAAATCCAGAATTGCTCTCAAAAAGCAAGTTTTCAGATTCAAGATACATGTAAAGGTGACTATGGATGATTTTTCAATAACTTTTGATACAGAAGGATAGAAATAAGTTTGATTTTTTACATTATTCAGAGATCCTGATTTGTGAAGAGGAATCACTGAAACCGTTTACCAAGCTTTGGGAAAGTGGGAGATTGCTAGGATAAAGTTGAAAAGAAAACTTAATGGAGCAGCCAAAGATTGTGCACTATTTTTGAGAACACGATTAGGAAGGTTATAATATCCTTTTCATTTGTTCAGATTGAGACAGGTTAGCACACGCCTAACGTCAGGCGGCTCAATGGAGAGAAGAAGAATGTGTAAATCAGTATAAAAATTGAAAATCCGGGAGCGGTTTGGACAACATCTGCGTCAGATTGATGTAAAACACTTATTGAAGAGCTTAGCTTTTGATGCCATATCATAATAAATAATATCACAGCAATTCATTGGAGCATTTGGATGAGAAGGTTTGCCAAGTAAATATTTGACTGCTTTCTAAATGTCTGGCCGAAATTTTGATATGGTATCAAGTTTACCGAGCATAAATTGGTTGTATTGATTTTACGTTCTTTGATTGCTCTTCAAATCTTGTTACGAAGATGGTTGTAAAAAAGTCGGTGATTATCGTCACGGGACGTACGCCATTTTGCAAACAATCTACGCCTTTTGCATATCTTTTTCTTTAAAGTTTGGGTGATCCAATGTTTATGCCTGTAAATGCTGTCCTGCCTAATTGAATTGCTTTGAATGGAATGCAGCTACGAGCACTTTGTTTAACTGCCAGTTAATATTAATAAAAGCAATATCTACAGTAGAAGACGCAGCTATGATGATATCTTCCCAGGGTACATCCACCAAAATTTCATTCAGCGCATTTCCAGCGGGCGATTCCCAACTTGTTGAAAGTTAAACCTGTTAAAAATACGAAATAAATCAATTTGTTGTTAAAAAGGTTTATCCGCAGAGTGATCATTAAAGTCACCAGCAAAAATAATGTTGAACGAAGGGCCACTTAAGAAATCATTGATTTCATTAGAACAACACGACGCGAAATGTAGTTCATCAGTAGCAACACTGTTTGGTGGTTGATAACACACTGCGAGCAGCAAACCGTTCGTTTGATTGAATTCAAAATCAAGTCACATAATTTCAATACCAGATTGTTCTAGATTCAAACCTACGAGTGCAAAACAAATCACTTTTCAGTTCACGTATGCCGTTACGCCGCCACCATGAGTGTTTCGGTAAAGTCGCTCCAGTTAGTTGGAAAACAAGATGCACCAATATTACCGACAGTAAAGTTAAGCCATCTTAAAGCCATCTTACTGTGACACAGATTATATCGAAGTCATGATCATACGCTACGGCAGTTAAATCATCAAATTTACTGTTAGACCTGGACGCAAAATACTACAATACACGCACACAGCATAAACTAAACACATTGCGGCAATGTCTTAGAATGTCTTGACATCACTTCTTCATCAACGTGCTGTAGAGATATGGTCAGCAACAACAACGCGCCACAACTTTTTACCTGCTTAGCGGCTTGTTTTATCAAGTTAGCTCTTTGTTTCTGCATCGCAAGCGAAAGGTGGTGGATAATATTTACTTCATATTGTCTAGCAACTCCAGCAAGTTTCATAAGAGAACTTGTCTTTCTTTTTCTAAACTTTTACTACAACTGGGGTTGCCTTGTAGTGGAACTTTGGTTGGCTTTCGCATCGTCCCTTGCGCTTGACAAGCGATGAATGTTAAAGAATTTAATTTTATTTATTTGTTCGGGACGTTGACGTAGCTTGCTGGTAACAAAATCACGTTAAGGCTGTCTCCAAATGATCTGAAGTTTCAAATCTCCGTGTACATGGAATACCACGTAAAGGAACACTGTACTCTTTTGACCGGAGTTAAATAAATGTGCACTACATCATTTTGATGAGTAGCTTCCAATGTTTACAAGTGGGTTTGAAAACTTGAGACAGATGATTGCAGTTGTTCGATTTGAAAATAAGCAAATTCCAGGCTCTTTTAAGCTTCGACCACACGGTAAATTAAACCGCCTTCTTCAGTATCCCGACACTTGCACACTGATTGCAGCAAATCATCAAGGTCTAGCAGTGTTAGTTAAATAAATAGCCTGAAGCGCACTCTTCATGCGCAACCCGCAGGCAGTCTCAGCCATTACCGGCACACGATTAATACAATGAATGAATATATTTAATACAGCAACGAATGCACCCAACTTGAAAAAAAAGCCAGCAGCAGGCAGAGAAAACCTTTGCTATTCCTTAAAGCAGAGTGAAGCAACAGGTAGAAAATCACATCCAGGAGATGACAACCGAACGACCAGTTTTCAGTAGAGCGGCAGACACGTCGGCGCACCGTGAAGATCAGAAGCGGACCCTTTTCACCCAGATATTCACTTCTAGTGCTTCATCGTACGTATATTTTGCCCGTCCTTGATTATGAAGATATTCTCTATGATAACTGTTCAAATGCAGACACCAATCTTCTAGAAAGCGCTCAAGCCTCTGCTGTAGAGCTTATCCTTGTTTGCCTCAGGGTCACATCTCATGAAAATATCTTGAATGATGTAGGTCTCACGCCATTACATCTTCGTCGTCAGTTTCACATTCTTATCGTATTTCGTAACACTCTTTTCGGACCCTTCTTTCATCTCTGTTCTTGCTCCAAAATTTTTCAAAAATCTTTCCGATTTTTCGTCACGGTTTCCTCTCAATGCACAGGTACCTTCATGTAAAACACAATCTCTACATTATTCATTTTTTCACAAAGGCTTAAAACTTTGTAAGTCACTGTCCACTGCGTTTTTTGCTTTAGGTTCTTGCCAGTTCCGCTTAACAGTATGTAACTTGTTCCACAAGATAAGAAACGTTTGGCATTTGCACGTTTGTAACACTCACGCAACTTCAACCTTAAGCATGCTTCACTTGGGCCACAGTAAATTGAATATCGATGGCCACTATCATCGAATTTTTCAATGTTGTTTTGTCAAGATCGATCAAAATATATTCTTTGAATGCCCTTCTACCCATGGGCGCAATTTTGTTGTAAAATGTGGGGCGGCAGCTTGGTGTGAAGCCAATATAGTCATCGGGTCGATGCAGAAGTGATGTTTTGTATATACAGATTCCCAATATTATTTTTTAGATGTATTTTGAGAGCAACACTAATCACGCTTTGTCCTTGCAGATGATTTACATATTAATATACTTAAATTTGTTGCAGGACGCGGTACTGTAGTTCACTTTGTTTCCATTAATATCGTACTTGGAGGTAAGCAAGTACAACAATATAGCAGAACACATCGATTGGGTTTTATCAGAGCTGTCAGTTGGAGTGCACAAAATGCTGAATCGCATTGGTCGCACGTGCATATCACTCTTACAGCAGAACACTTCAACTTTGATCCATTTTATAAGACGTGTGGGCTACAGCGCGATTTAATGTTTTGTTCAAGTCGCTTAACGTTACAAAGACGATAAATATTTTTCTTGCACATTTCCGTTTTTTGAAAAAGCTACAAATCTTTTTAATGCAACTGGGCATCACTGCATGCAGGCCCACCACTACCAAAATCTCCATTGATATCCTCTTACCAGCAGAAAAAACATTTGGCCTAAAGTTAGCGTAGCCTACTTCACAAAATNATTTCAATATATTTTTATTGTTCGTGGGTGGAGGACGTATCCTTTCAATCTCTCCTTGCTGGCCCCCGCATACACACCCACACAGAGTTGTGAAAGGGCCTCATTTTGAAGTCTGAACCTGACCCGAGCCCGAAATCACAAGCCCGAACCCGGATCGAGCCCAATATTTATTTTTGAAGCCCGATTTAGGCCTGAAAGTCAAACTTACCGAGGGAGTTAGATATGCGCAACTGCCAACTGCGAAGTAGCAAAAAACGTGTGCAGGTGTAGTTGCAGGTACACGGTTTATCACACCGAAAATAGCAACCACCTTGACCAAAACATTGGCATAATATGGCACAAACTTAGCATGTTAGTCAACGATAATACTGCGGAATATAATGTTTCTCAAGAAACAAAGAAACAATCACGAAAATATCTACGATGGCGCTACAGGCATAAAAGGAACTTTCTAGGATAGCTCTGCAGATATGAAAAGCCGGCATGCAGGCTTCTTAAAACAAGCCAAGTATCGCGGGAGTGATTGATCTTTTCGACGCAACGCTACCGCGTGCTAATTTCCTCACCGCTGTCGCCTTCCCAAAAACAGTGTGAGACTAATCCCAGCAGAGAAAAAGACTGCAGCTGTGTTTGCAAACAGAATTAGCTGAAGAAAAATCAATTCACTCACGGAGGTTACCGCAGTGAGTACAACAAATCTACGTCAGGAAAGAAAAAAATCGTTACTCTCAATGTTATAAAAAAGTTTTGTATGCGGGCCCGAAATTGGCCTGAAATAGTTTGGCAAACCCCGGCCAGACTTATAACTCTGCACCATGTCAAAATTTCATTCTAAGAGTTCTGCTTGTATTACGACACAAAAATATATTTGAGATTAAATCAAAGTGCACAACGGTGAATTGGCAAAAAAGTACCAAGTTTCACCTTAAACACGAAAAGAATGTCCAACAAAATTAGGTGTGATGTATCTGTAAAGCAAATGTTTCGCACTTGGATGAAAACATTGCTGCA
>JGI24022J15233_10007973_pt1 | contig 11754 bp, 8 predicted proteins | sample Ectturendosymbi2_FD_15233 | JGI IMG/M metagenome (IMG submission 15233)
CCAAACAAATCAAACACGCCAGCAGCGAAGCACGTTTGCACAGTGCGTGTTGCGGTGGTCGAACGCAGGCAGTAAACACCCGACGACGTGATCAGATCAAGGAGGGAAAATAAGCGACGAAGATGGTGAAACACTTCCACAGGTATAAACTTGCAACGATCAGCAAAGTTTGCTTACTGACCTTCCTTCGTGCGCAGAACCGGGAACGTTCGATTCAGCGGACTGTGATATTGCTTTCTGAACATTTGGCGAGGACTGGATGTACACATACTTATCGTATTTTCCTGCGAAACAAACACTTCCTGTCATCGCCGGTCAATTTATTTTAGTTTTTTCTCCTTTCTGGGACGTTTCGATTAGGGTTTCATTTTCTGTCAAGCAAACAGCACTAAAGTGCAAACGCTTCTTTCGCAATAAGACAACACTTATCATTTAGGCTCGGCGAGTGAACAGCAGGCGGACAAATCGGCCGCATCAGTCCTCTTTCATTTTAGTTTTTTTAATCTGTGCACTTGTAGTGAACAACTCTTGACACGTTTCATAAGCACGTCAAAGAATCCTGCTGTCAACGCGCTCAACAATTTAGTTTGTTCTGGCACAGTAAAAAATAAAAATTACGAAAGAAAATCACAGTTTGCAAAGAATAAAAACCAACCCATGTAGACAGTGTCGTGCAGTCGGGGCTTGTTGCTGTCGGGTCGTTGTTCCAACGCTGGAACATTGGTCGGGTCGAACAGGTTGAGTTTGTGCAGAGTTCCTTCGAGGAGTAGCCACGCCGAGGCAATGGGAACTTTAAACTGAACAGAGATGCAACTTACGGCGAGCGAACACTGAACGGCGGGCGCGTTTCCGGATCACTTGCAGCGCGACATGAAGCAAACCCCGACACACACAACACGATTCCCGGATGTACGAGAAAGGCAGCTACAGAGCGCATGTCGGTCGGACGGGAGAAGATTTGACAGCAGCTTCAAAATGAGATGTAACGCAAATAGGGGCGGGGGTAAAAATTACGGCTGAAATAACACATTGCCGACAGAAACACTACAGGTTATCGTGTGTGACAGACTGTACGGACCACTTTACTTTTTTGAGATATCTTTTGCACGAACACCCATCGCATAACTTCTCCACTCCAAACAAAACTTGAGCAAAATGCGTGATCGGGAAAGCGCTCTACGCGAAAAAGGTGATATTACCTGAATGAACAGCTCTCAACATCACGGGACATTAAGCAATGGCGGAGTGCCGTTTAGGAAGTAGATCATGATATTCACAGCGCTAACGCCAAAACGCACGCAAGAAATGGTGAAATGTGGCAACGCGAGCTGTAAACAATTGAGGTGTGTTGGTTGAACAAGGGTAGTTTTACTAATAGCAACACTACGACGGTTTTTCAGGATGCTTTAGGTGGAAACTTAATTTGGCGTCAGACCCATCTTTCTGACACAAGTTGACCCTTCTGCGATAATCGCCGACAACGTACTTTTCAGTGACACATATATTTACCAATAACATCGATACCAGCAGGATTAAGATTTTCGAGGCCAGTAGTGGAAAAACGAAGTTATAGATAACTATCAAGGACGCACTATTCGGAACTAACCCCGCGGCTATTGAAACCACATCGCAGTTCAACCGCACTGGGACAGCCTACATGGCTTAGGTTTTGTTTGCCGGGAAGCATGCCTGGTTTTGACAGTGTGAGAAAGAAAAACGTGTAAAGTAATACGTAAACGCAAAATACAAAACGTCGAAAAGAACTCTATGAGCTCCTGTTCAACAGTACTTTCAGTTGATGCTATTACAACTGCCAACACGTTTTCATTTGGCCAAATCAGACTGTTCCAACCAATCCATGAAACCTACTGCCGCTCAATGTGTTTCGCGTGATTGCCGTGACATCGGTCTATTAACATGCATACTATCTATCTGCATGCCTTGATTAAGTGCTGCTTCGTGTTTCCTTGCCTTCTTGGCAAGTATTCCATGAGGCGACTCATTATAGCAGGCGAGGCACGATGCCGATTTCGTACAACGCGCACAACTGCTCACAAAGAAACTGGTCAAGCGCTAAATCGTGTTTTTCTGAAATGCTTCGCCTGATTTTAGGAGAGAAAAAAGGAGCACGTTAAACGACGGAAAATCAACCTGATACTTCCATGCAACAAGGTGCTTGTTGTTCGAGTCCATGAGGCACACGGTACCGTCAGGTACGATCACTTTGATGCGCTCGGTGCCGGACGTGTCGAACGGCTCTTGCTTGTCCGCCTCGCATCCTTCCCGTTTCTGACAAACAATTCACACGCGTTTCCCACAGGACGACTGCAGCACAAATTTTCAAAACAGCTCACGCAAGCAACAGCCCCGTCGCGGAACTCTACGAATATGCTGAGCACGCAGTGACACAGGCCACCGTGCAGCAACGGCATAAAATTGATTTCTATTAATTGCAATTTTATGTGATACAACTGATAACGCTTTCAACGACATCAATGTTTTTGTTTCAAAGCTTGCTTGTTGATGACGGGGCGTCAACGACCGCAGAATCTATCAGAACCCTATTCCCAGCAGTGAGTGGGACTTTGGGTAGAAGTGAGTCTAATATTCACCACCAAGCCGCAAATAATGGTTCCAAAGTTTACACAGGTTTGACAAGCGGTCCCGTAAAAGCTGAAGTAAGATGGTAGATCACATGCTGTGAGAGTAATGCAAGCAACTAAACTTAAGGCCGAACTTCGGTTCGAGCATTTGTCACCGAACATAGAAACTGACGATTTTACTTCTTCGTCGCAGCGGGGTCCGTCTTTTCTGGAAACATCAGATCCTTGTAGCAGATGTGATGCTTTGCCCTTGGAAAAGTCCAGTTCCACTTCTCCCACGCTAAAATTCCAGCTGAGGCAAGAAGAAGATTAAAAAAAGGAAAAAATAAATTCCCGGAGACGTGGGTAAGTCGTTGACAGGCCTTGTATTGAACAAAGCACAAAATCGGTCTGTTGCAGCTAAAGGTGCACTCACTTCTCCATTCCGTTTCTATTTTCAATCGATCGGACTGTTTGTTGGTATCGTTTGATGACAATTATGTCGTGACCGTCAAAAACATTTTGACTTTGCTGGCAACCACTGGAGGAGCACGAATATAAAACCCTGCAAACAAGCAGGACTTGTTGAAGCGACTATTCAGCTGGCCATGGAAATCAAGAATTGAGACGCTGATTACTCACCACATCTTAAACTCAATCAAAATGAAAGACACTGTCACTAAACCATATGCTTACGATCAGGACCGCAACCGGGCAATTGCCCTCCCCGAAAACTACAAAAACATGTTTAGTTGTTAGTTACAAAAAATTAAATAAAAGATCTATGCTGCACCTTCCATCGTGAGCATCGACGCCACACGTCGACGTTTCCTTTCCTCCAACAAGGACTGTTTCCTCAGCAAGCCGGAACGAAGAGCTTAAGAGCTGATCGGTATCGAACGGCACTGCCTAGAAACAAGGGCTCAACAGTGACTTCACACGAGCGTTTGCGCGGAATGTTTGAAACATGTGCAATGGCAGGACCAGTGCTGGCATCAAGCATTGATTACAGAACGTAACAAGCCACACTTTGTGATCGTCATAGCATACGAAATCACTGTAACTGCATTAATTCGACTAGACTCGTTCTAATGCACTATCCAGGGTTCCCACACATTTTCAAAAACCATTTTACATACTATATCAATACATTATCAGTACTACATTAAAAGACTTCTATACCATCATTTAGCTTCATTTTTCGACAATTTTACTCATGGATCACAATGCAGAACTGTCATCAGTGGTGAAGAATAAAATTTGAATAAACAAATGGATGAATTTAGAATTTCCATACTTTTCCAATACTATATGTAGATTTTTGCCAAATTTAGCACTGTTACTTTCCAAATGCACCGATTTATAGAATGCATGGAGGTTGATGGGAGACTGCGAAGAACCAGGGGCCATTTAGGTTGCAGCCCTCCCAAGGACGAAACTACTTAACGTCTAAAGGGAACAGTTCATAGTAGTAAGTAAACGTCTTTTGCTCTGAGTATAAAGTTTAATATGAGATATGCAGTTATGTTTTATTTAAAAAACAAAGACGATTTCCGACAAAATCAAGGTACATTTCATGGGGCGGTGATGTGCGCTTGCTTAGCATGATAAAAGGCTTCCAAATAGGAACTTCATGCAGAGGCTGTTCAAGCTTAGAACTGTTATGCGTCTAAATGCTAAAGAGACAGGATAACAACTTGCCTGAAGCTTGTCTCGTGTGCTACAATAAATGTTTAATTGTATGTAATGACTAAAAAACCTCCTCACCTCTACACCTTCACCATCAAACCTGAACAGTCCACCATTTAATGAAGGTATAAGTCGATATGATTTTCCATCCTGCAACATACAAACAAAAAATTGCAATTACAAAAATAAGTACTTAGGAAATGGCACTTAAGTCAAATCTTATCATTTGCATTATTATGATATTTAACATGTTTTACCAGAAAACAGATTTCTAGGAAAATCTTAAGCTTTCAGGGATGAGGTAGCTGCTATTGTGGCTCTGAATCCCCTGTTTGGTCAGGACCCATGAACTGTAGGAAATGAGCCAGAGGAAATGTACTGAAACCTTAAACATTGTTGGAAAGGGTGCTACGTTCTACATAGCACATTGTATGACATTTTTACACATATGTGACACCACTATGGCATAATACAGAGGAACATCAAGTTTATCCCTGCAATAGCTGTAGCAACATTTTTAAAGGGCTGTGCAGATAATAGTACTCTATTTACATTGGAAAGATTGTTCCTTCAGAAGAAATGTCACCCAATCTTTGCAATAAAATGACTTCATCCCTCCTATGTTGAGTCTGAAGAGGGTTAAACATCTATAAATCAAAGGCATTTTTTATCCATGAGGTTCCATTACTCCAGTACTACAACCAGCTAATTTCCCAAAATCATAGAAAAGATTCATGCATGTATGTTATGTCTTCCTGCCATGTTCAAATCAGAAATTTTCTATGATCTACTAGCTACAATCCACAAAAAACAACAAAATCATTTTTTCTAATATTTTAAATGGAAGAACGTTTATTTTTCTTTGATACAAATACATTAAAAAATCATTAAAAATGCCTAGGTTATCTCTTTACAGAAAATAATTCGACTTTTGACAAAAATGATGACAGGTGTATCACTGCAGTGGCTCCACCAGACTCAAGGGTAAAACAAATTAATTTACCTCCAAACATTCCAACACGTAATTTTCTTTGTTTTTTTGGTTAGGTGGACTACTTCCAAACCTTACAAATCAAAAACCGGTTAGAAAATGCATGCAGGTGAACTGTCCTAGAGTTTAAACAATTACAAGATTGTACATCCAAATCCCTGTTCAGAAATGTTTTGCTGAAAACAGTTCGTGGGTTATGACCAAAAAGGTGGTTCAGAATCAAAAACAAAATAAAAAGCCACATACTATTAGCGAACAGTTGGTCAAACCTGCGTTTGTAAAAATGGGAAAATCATGTATGAACATTTAAGGAAGCTTTGAAACTGAGTTCAGTGCTTTTGTCTGCAGCATGAGTTATGAAAGAACTGCCATTCTATCTGAAGTTGTCAGAAAAAGGGATATCCTCAATCACGGAAAGCAAAGATTTCACTTGAGACTACAAACATCAGTAGCAATTCTCAAGTATTAGTATAGGTTTGGCACTAGGGTTCATTTGAAATCAGAGAAATGTTTTGCTCTCTTCTTGATCAGAGAAACCAGGTGTTGATTTATGGGACAACTGTGTAGCTATATCTGTTGATGGAGCTTCGGTTATGTTGGTCCATATCAGTGGTTTTGTGGCATTTGCTAAACAAAAGAATCCTAGAATTATTGTTTTCCACTGCATGATAACCAACCTAGTGGTACTGTTGCGATCAGAAAGCCCAAGCGGCATGCGCCCTAAGCTTCACACTGTGGCAGCAAGCAACAATAGAGATCATGTGACGCAACCACTATTATTCCTTGTTCGCGCCACATTATATGGGTGCTATTGGTGGTGAACCATGCATTTAACGCAACAATAACCGATAGGCTGCAACAGTACAGTTGGTTGACCATGCACCACCAAAGCTGGTAAGCTAGGCTCAATTCCCAGCCAGGTCATACCAATGACTTAAAAAATTGTACTTGCAGACTGCTCAGCATTGATGGGTGTGTACAAGAAGGTTCATGCATGGTGTTGCTATTGATACCAGTGCAGCATTCACAGAAAAAGCAGCTGCATGGTTCACAGCCCAAGCATTGCAAGTGGAGATGAACACTGCACTCCAAAAGGAGTATGCAGCAAGTATAAAAAACTAACACTACATGATACATCACCAGGCATTGGGAGTGATATATTTGTCCTGCTATTCATATTGGATATAATCTATCTGCATTCTTAAATAATTGTGGGGATTTTTTTTCTTGAAATGATTTTTGGGCAGTATCCAAAAATTTCCTTTACAAGTCACTCCTGCATTAGACAACAAAAAATCAAAGTGCTGTAATAAGGTGTGAATAAATTTCACTTCATATCAACTTCATTAAATAATGAAGTTCAATAGGCACTACTGAAATGCCATCACAATTTTAAAGTAATAGTGAAAACCTTCAGTAAAGAAAATAATATGACAAGGTTTTCGTACACAACTTACCTGCTGGTAAATTAATTTTGATATGGAAGATGCAACAAGTGGTTTTTCCAAGTTAACTTTCCAGAGTAAGACTCCATGTTGCACATCTAAAGCTGACACTCTCCCATCAACAGTACTCGCAAGGACAATGGGGCTGAACAAAACAAAATTACAAAGGAATATCAAATCCATAGTATAATGAAATGCATATACAATTTATAAAAAATTGATGGTAAACCTAAGGTATCTAAAAATTATGCCAGAACATATTGTAAAACAAAATACTTTACCCAAATTGTATTTACTTCACAAATCTAAGCTAAGTACAGTAATCTAAGGTGGTGCTATTCAACCTTTTTTGTTATGGTGCACCCTTAAAGATGTTTTGATGAACTCATGCAACTTATTTACTGACACGTCCCCTGTGCTCCCCACCTAATTGCGCACAGCACCCATGTCTGTAAGTACCCTGGTCTAAATAAGCAAGTACCCTAATTCAGTAACTCAGCTAGCCTAAATAATTCAATTGATAATGGCTCATTGTCTGTTACTTATGAATCACAAATAAAATAAACTAATTACAACAATTAGCTTGATATGGTCTGATGCTTACGCACCACACTTTAGAACAGTGTTTCCCGATCTTTTTTGGCTATCGCCCCCTTTTTCTGACAAACAAATTTCTATCGCCCCCCTACCATGCCTAGCACACATAACACAATTTTTTCATGCATTTCGCTATAAAACTTAATTTAGTAAAGCTTTAAGTTTTCATTTACAAATTACATGCATACATGTTTGTTGATCATACTGTTTTTTCATGACATTTGGTCAGTCAAAGTTAGTTAAGACAACAGAAATGTAATTATCTGGGTCTCCTATCACTCCCCAACTGCCCATTTCTGCTTTGCCGACCCCTAGAGTTTATCACCGCCGCCAAGGGGGCAGTACCGCCAACTTTGGGAACCACTGCTTTAGAATGTGCAAAGACAAGGTTAAATCCTAAAAGTAATTGGTTGGTTAATGGTTCATTTTTCCTAACAAAAAGTTTTTGTAAGAAGTATCTGTTTAGTGTGACAAGTTTGTGATGCACCCTTGTGAACCCTTTTGTAGTGGTGCACTCCACCCATATTTTGGTGCACTGTGCACACTGGTTGAAGAGCACTGATCTAAGGTTTTTTTAAACTATCTAAAATCACAAGTGGGAAAACCTGGTTAAGTGTCTTCCGCATTATGAGAAAAATTTGTTCAGCTGATATAAAATGATATATATGCCTGTTCATTATACAGAGCCAAAAAATGCATATTTCAGATATAAAAAAAAAGCTTCTTTTATGAAGCACATCTCATTAAAACAAACAAAAAAGAAAACCAGACATGTGGATTTCAGTAGCAATATCATTGTCTTTTAGCAAAGTTTATAACTTATTTTCCCTCTTAACTACTAGTGGTTGTCAAAGTAGTGAATAAAATATATTTTCCTTACTGAGTATGGCCAATTGAAGAATTAAAATTTACCACTGTTTGCAAAAGCTTCTCAAATTTTTATAAATGCCTTTGTTTTAATGCATACACTTCACTGCAAGCTTTGAACTAGTTGTTAGTTCTGTAAGCCCTTTGAAATTCTATGAGTTGTTCCTATTGCACATGCTTTAATACATCAATTCAAAATACATTTCAATGGTTAAACCCATAAAAATTAGGTTTCAGATAAAAATGACACTCATTCAAATGCTTGTCATTGCCACCTGAAATAACAACTGATTTAGCTTATAGATTTCACCATTTTATGGAATCACATAATTGGATTTCAGGTGTAATAAAATGTGCGCACACATTAGGCTGGATGAATGCTGCCCTCATGACCCCACTTGGTTAATTGTCTTTGTTGAGACATTTCTGACTTGGCAAGCTTGTTGATTCAGAAAAAATAAAAAATAGATTAGGAAAGATTAAAGTGTTGAATAAACACTGCCAGCCAGGCTGAAACATTTACCGCACAAATTATTATTGAAATTGTCTTTAATATTTACATTTGAATGAGATTTAACACAAACTGTTGGTGCATTTGCCAAATATCAGTATCAAAAATCGTTGCAGAAGATCAGCTTTAAGCATACTAGTTTTCATTACACTGCCAATAGCACCATAAACAAATGACAATTTTTTTGTCACGCCAATAAAAAACTGCTTCGAAGTTTACTATAAACTGAAAATCTTCACAACTTCACTTTTCTAAACATAAATCATACAGACTTTATCAGTAAAAAAATAGGCATAAATTAAATTGAGACACAAACAATAAATTATTAACACGTATGTCACTGTCAGTAGAAGTACTTCAGCACAATAATGTAACAGTACTTCAACACAATAATGTATAACACTGTTCTATGACAAGATAAGAAGAGACTTTTTACTATAGAAAACTTAACAAAGTTCAATCTCCCATTACACTAGGTCAAGATCCCTTCCTGATGCCAACACCATGGTAAAAGACTAACAAAACAACTATGATGTACTTGCACAACAGACTCGTACCTTTTGGAAGAAAAAAAACTTGCAGCGTTCTTTGTTTGGGAAGTTGCTGATGAACGAAAATCATAAATTGGACAAATCAAAGTTAGTAGCAACAACTTGAATATGGAGCAACATGTTGCAAGCCACATCACCAACGCTATTTCTGTTACATTGCCTATTCCTGGTTTAATAACTCCCTTACACCTTTATTACACAGCACACAAAAATAGCGTGTCAAATGAAACAATCAATAACAACATTCAGTCATATCAGGAAGAACACAAATCCCATGTTTTGGCAGCTGAAAAATGTGAAATACAGAGCTCTACATTTAAAGCAGAACATCGTCATTTAACTGACATTTGAAATGAATACAGTTGTGTAGATTGATGCACATGAAACACTTTGACAATAGCAGCAGCTTTATTTGCTTTTACCGGATTGAACTGTGATGAAACTCTACAGATAGAAATTGCATTTTCACAACAAACAGGTATTAGACATGCACTGAACTGATCTCATTCAGATTTTTGTCGAACAGAAAGTCATGATTGCTAATACTTCATCAAGCACTTCTACATCACAGCATGACAAACTTAATGAAAATTACAACAAATTTGTGTTTGCACAATAATGTTTCTGGTCAGTTGCCTTCAACCTTTCCACAAAAACTTGAAAATATGATGTGGTCAAATGTATCCATGCTGCAAAACATTATAAAGTACCAAAAAAGTCACTGCTTGCTAAAATAGTCTTGGCTATCTTTCAGACCCGGTTTGATTGTGGGCTCNCCAGGCTTCCAGCCAGCAGGGCACACCTCACCATGCTCATCTGTGAACTGNAAAGCTTTTACCAATCGCAAAGTTTCATCAACAGACCGTCCAACAGGAAGNTCATTGATTGTGATTTGTCTTAGAATGCCTTTATTGTCAACAATAAATAAGCCTCTGTAAGCAATTCCATCATCCTCCTTGAGAACCCCATAATCTCTAGAAATCTGACAATTCTTATCAGCAATCAACGGAATGTTCATGCATCCTAAGCCACCCTTCTTTCGCGGAATGTTGGTCCATGCATGATGGCTGAATTCCGAGTCTGTGGAACATGCCAGCACTTCACATCCAATGTCACGGAATTCCTTAACCCTGTCACTAAAAGCAATTATTTCAGTGGGACAAACAAATGTGAAATCCAATGGATAAAAAAACAGAACAACATATTTGCCCTTGTAGTCACTTAAACTGACTTGTTGAAAGTCACCATCAACAACTGCTGTTGCAGTAAACTGAGGAGCAGGACTCTGTATGCAAGCCTTTCCAGCAGACATGTTACTGTATAAAGACAAAATTGAATGAAAAAATACAGTATAGTCAAGCAGAAATTTTCTGAAAAATAGAAGAATGTCCTTGCAAAATTACTGTGTTGAAAGAAAAAACATTGATGTCACTAACAGTTCACACCAACCATGTATTAATTGAAGTTATGAAAATGCACAAAGCATTTAACAACATTAACTTAAACCTCCGACTCTTGCATTGTGTAGGTGGTAATCATTCATTGAAGACCTGAGTAATCATTTTCAAGCAATCCTATTTGCAACAAGGGCTCCCGCACACCAACTACCTTCTTAGTCTCTTTGACTGAAGGGACCAAGCTGAAGAGATTGCTCAAGTGGATTTTTTCGACCAGGCCTGCACCCACAAATTTCACCTGTGGAAATAGTAGGGGATTAAGGATGCATTTCAGAACATGAGCATCCACAGAATTTTTCCAAGAGGGGCAACATCAGGATTTTGCTCATCACGTCCAAGTTGCTGAGGATGTAATGCAAATGGACGTTCACAAAACACTTTACCCTTTCCACACCAAAAGAAAATGTCCCATGTTATGGCAACAATCACAAAAAAGTATGCTTCGTTGACAGCAAAAGCCAGGTGTATTCCAACTAGTTAAACAATAGGCTATTATTAGAATTTCAAACTACGGTACTTCTTTAAGGAAGCATGAACATGGTCTCTTAACACTTTGAGAGCCAGCCTACGATATATTCGTACTTCGATTTCGACCTAAAAAACAGCAGTTTTCGGTTGCCTTACCAATGCCATAGCTCAGTTGTTCCCAACCGGGGTGCCATTTGCAATACCCAGGGGTGCCGCGAGCTAATACGTTTTTTATTATATCATAGAAAAGATATTTTCAAAACGTCGCCAAAACTCAATCCAAATTGCTATGGGTTCGCCACCAGGTGCCAGAAATTATATTTCTGTTTTGTAGGGTGCCGCAAGCCTAAAAAGGTTGGGAACCACTGCCATAACTCCTCCACCAATTGCACTAGAGAACGGTTCAAACGCTCAAACAAATCGGCCAGTCTTCTAGATTGCACTCGAAAAAAATTTTTTGGTTGGGGGTGCAGATTTTTTGTGACTGACATCATAAGTGAAGCAGTTTTGGGGTCATTTTGGCTCATGTTGCCTGGCCTGGGGCCCAACCACTAGGCCAAAGTGTTTCGCTGAAGTTTTCATTGGAAACTAGGCTC
>JGI24022J15233_10007975_pt1 | contig 11754 bp, 5 predicted proteins | sample Ectturendosymbi2_FD_15233 | JGI IMG/M metagenome (IMG submission 15233)
AGAAGCTGTAAACGTTTAAGTAAGTTGTAGTATTTTAAGTACAACACATTGCAGTGAAGATTGCCCAATGTGGAAGGTTAAGCTATATGCTATGTATTAAACTGCCTCCTTTCCCTCTACTTACTGGAGGCTTGGCCTAGTATTTGCAGCAATGTAATACTTTAGATTGTAACGTGATATTTTACTCCTTTTCTACATTGATTGCCATTGTGGCCAACACATATGCACACACATCTATGGTAGAATAGAACAGATTTTAGCTATTAGGATGATTGTGTTGGAAGAATAAGTTTAGAACATATATAAAAACTTGAAACTGAAGATTCTGAACAACACCTTACACGTGTGGTGGCATGAACAGCAATTTCTGGGGGGATTTTATTGTAATTAGCTCACATTTTTCAACACAGTAAATATTACCATTGTTCACATGTAGCTATGCAGAATATTGATTGCTAGTTGAGGTTGTAGTTGTACGGCTTTGAACCCCAGTAACTGAGTGAGTAATTTGTAGGCCTTAGGTAGGCATGCAGAAACCTTGGTGATTTGTTTACAATGGTACATTTTAGTCTTAACCTTAAGGCTTGCTGTTTATACGTTATTTGGGAAAACAAGATCAAATTTGGGCAAAAATTTTTTGCATCCCCAAAATTATGCACTCCCGTACACCTATGGCTGTAGGAGACGCTTACACTTTTCTCAAGATGAGCAAGCTCATCTGTCTAAGATGAGCAGCTCATCCGCTTTGTAGTAATGTTGTAGGGAAAGTCCCATATGCAAAGACTGGCTATTTTTGTGCGATTCAAAACTTATTTTGTCAACTACTGGAACTTTTCTTTATAAAAATTTTATAAAAAAATTCTATCATAATTTTGAAACTTCTTAAAGTTTTATTTCAAAATTTCATCGAACTGAATAACTTGTTTCAATGCATTGTTCTACCATATTTTAGTTGCCGGGCTATAGCCAAAGAGAAGAAACTTACGAAAAAGGAAAAACCGCCAAAGGCGCGAAGATACGCAATGTGCCACACGGATTTCGTGCTGCTTGCCCGCTTGGTTGATCAGCGTACGCAGTACGAAGTGCTTGTGCAAGGGTTATTGGGTCAGTGCTACAGAACACACGAATTCTGTCTCAAGACAAGAAGCATTAATTTTATTTATGGAGAAAAGAAAGCAAGATGTAAATGGTGATGGACCTGTTCGAAAAAAAACGAGCCTGAGATTGGGAGATGGCAAAGGTAAGCTTCATTCGCAAGCTATCCTCAATCCTGTAAATTTTTGGCTTGCTCTGGTCAAGTGTACCACCAACTAGCATAATGATTATGATAATCTAGGCTGGTGTGCAACTCTTCATTTTTTAAAAACTGAGTAGGAGCGTACTTCAATGTAGTGAGGTTTGTCAGAGTGCTACTGTTACAGATTTGTGAGGTTTGTTGGGGAATTGTTGTCAATTAGACCACAAGGCATGCCACAAGGAAGGCTGCAAAATAAGGTATAATTGAATGTAAAGAATGGATGTCTGTCAGGGGGTATTTTGTTAACGGATGTGTGATGATGCAACTGGGGTGGAAAAATAGTTGCCCTGTAAAAGGTGGAGCTCCATAAACAAGCGGAGCTTGGTTGCGGAGGTTTGATGACGTAATCGGAGTCGCTAAAACTGATATTTTGCTTTGAGCAATGAGAACTAAATGGTAGTAAAAATAATTTTACTGCAAAAGGTGATATTGCACTAAAGTAAAAGAAGTCTATTCTGAAGTTTGATAATTTTTTATTATCTGAGTTTCACAACGGTTTGGGGACAAAAAAATAGGTTTCAACAGTTGTGAATGTATAACATTTTTTACAATGCAACTTTTTTCCACTCCGGTTACATCAATAAACCTCTGCAACCAAGCTCTGCTATTTACGGAGCTCTGCCTTTTACAGGGCACTGAAAAATACCTGTTATGCAATGAACAAAGGTAAAAATACAATAGAAAAAATATTTGTTTTTGTAAGTGAATACAATTTTCCCCCACATGCCTAATGCTAATAAGTCACGATGTTTTCTTTTTTATTTTCTTATTTTTCTAACGGTTGAAACCTAAATTTCTGTCTCACTGGAGCTTGTTATCAAGAATATAATAATCTTGTTGCAAGAAGGATGGTGGCTGAAAATAAGCATAGGCTAATAAGAAATAATATTTTTACTAAAGTTGTGATGTCACTACTCATCGCAAAATATCGGTTTTCGTGACTTCGGTTACCTAACTTTATATCCGCAACCAAGATCCTCTACTGACAGATATCTCTTGTACAAGGCACCCAAAATAGGCAATGACTATGAGTATGAATAATGGTGAACAGACATTGGATCCTAATCATTAAACCAAACAAGTGTTCAGTCTTTTCAATTTGAATTAACTCATGTAGTTTGTTAAATGCCCACCCTGCTCACTACTCAGTTGTATAAAACCCAAATGTTTCGTATGTTCTACAGTTGTAAGTTACTGATTTTTTAATTGGCAGTGGCTACTACAGGTCCACCTGTGGACCTTAATATTTGAAACCTTGTTCGTTTGACACCTGTAATGTGATAGTAAAATACAACAAGAATGCAGTAGGCTTGGTAAAAATGTACCTAACGTAAAAGCTAACCCATATAAACCTGAGCTTTTAAACCGTAAAACTAAACCTAACCCCTAAACCTAAAGCCCAAATATAAACAAACTGTAAATCTGAAGAGAAAAGCTTGTGAACTTTTGAAAAAAGTTAAGAAGAACTAGTCCCATGAATTAAACGTGCAACCACTACTTCCAAAATGAAAGTAGCCAAGGTGGTAGCTGAACCAACAGCCATTGGCACACCAGACGTAAATGTTACCATTACACTACCAGGACAGTGCCGTTTGAGTGACAAACTAAGCATTGTATTCAAACCACGTTGTGTGAGGTGGATCTGTAGCCACTTCCTTTTTAATTCAGCCACAACTATGATTTTTTCATTGGTGGGCTAGTGGTAAAAATTGTGATTTCATCATTGGTGGTGATGTCAGCTTTTCAATTATTATTGAATGATGTTGATTTTATATAACTTTTGATAGGCAGTCCTGGTTCACTAAAACAAAAGTAATAATTATTGAATGTCTTCAAAACTAGCCCCACTTCAAAAACAGTCAAACTATGTGTATGACTTTGTGTAATGACCTACATATAGATAAGAATGAAGAATAAAGCTAAAAGTATGCAATGCAGTGTAAGCTGAACAATTCTACAAAAATTAGATGTTTACTGCATTGATCAAAAGCTTTCCTTTTAAAACTGTATATCATATTTAGTTTCTTATTCACAAAAATATTATCTTTTTCAACAGTTCTACAAAATCACTATTAGCACTTAGGTTAATCTTGATTCTATTTAAATGAGAGCTGAAAATGCTTACTTAATTGGTAAAATGTGATAAAGTAGCTTGTTTAACACTGTTTTTTTTAGCTGAGACCTTTTGGTCATTTGTCTCATAATAGCATTAAAACTTGCCATAACAGCATTCACTGGTCTATATTTTCAATCTATGACGAAAAAATGACTGAAAAAACACTAGATTTAATAGCAAAGGGGCTGGTTCTTTGCTGAGAAAAGACTTGCTATAGGTACAAGGCTTGACTTCAGAAATATCTGTTTTCATTATTTAAATCTAATAATAAGTTGCTCTAATTACAATAGTTTGCCATTGAAAGGTTGTGATAAAAATAATGCCCATGTCAGCATTGCAATTAAGTTAAAGTCTAATACTATGAAAAATAATAATGGTGTTTGTAATGTTTTTTTCTGCTTTAATAATATATTAAATAAGCAGTTGTTGCGTGCTGCAATATATAAATTATGTAAGCAGAGATTGCCCTGTTTAGCCTTGTGTTGTTATTGAATGTCTCATCCTACATAGGCGACAAGATTAAGGTTTCTACGGGTGTGTGAAATCCATGATGTCAAAGCCTGCTTACATGAGTAAAATAATATCAGTTGAAATTTCCCAAAGCGGCTCTCACCATATTGTCTATTTTATAGGCAACTCACAGTTATTCGATCACTCATAATTTTTTCAAAACTTTTAGAACATGTTTACAACATACGAAACTGGAATCACGAAAAGTTGAAAGCACACAATTACCTAAAATTATTTATGATAGCTATAGCCCTATCAATCCAAACATACAACAATCTTTCAACAGTTGGTCTATCGCAGTGGAATGAATAGTTAGTAAATAACAAAAATTCAACCTATGTTGAGTCATTGTAGATCGGAGAAAATTTTAGTGCGATGAAATGCACTAAGTGTTTCCTCTTCCTCATAGGTAATACAGGACAATGCGAAATACATGCACAGCAAACACCTGAAACCTGAAAACAAAAGTTCAGTCACTTGTCTTTATGGTTTGCAGATTTGTAAAGCCTTTTTTTCTGAGCTGCAACATATGTAAGAATAAGTGGTTATTGTTGCTGTAATTGTGTGAAAAAGTTTGCGAAATATCAGTCTTGTTTATCTCATTGATTTACAATTTTCTTTATGAAATGTCCTGTGTATATTATTCTTCTAGGAAAGGCAACGTTTGCGAGATGATGAATGCTTGGTGTGTCCTAGATATTTATTTCCAGTTTTAGGGTTTATTGCTCTTGTATATGTTCTTATTACAGACCAACCTGTGTTGTTGTACAAGTTGCTTCAATCACATTTAGATGAATGGAAGAGACCATCTCTGCAAAACATAGACACAAATACAGAGCCTATAATATTCCAACAACTGGATGTTGATCACTATATTGATGACTGCCAAGTTGATGGAATGCCTACAATCCGCGGTGGCACTGCTCCTGTGTTAAGAATGTTTGGACTTACAATGGAAGGCCACAGTGTTGTTTGCCATGTACATGGTTTCCTTCCATATTTTTATGTCAAAGCCATGACTGGTTTTCAGGTATTGACATAGACCAAGTGGGAATTTTGGTTGGTGTTCATTTTTTCTATTTCAGTAGCACACAGTGGCACAAGTTGCAATGAGGTAACAGTTTTTAAGAAAATTTGTATTTTCATAATGAAAGTTTCACACAAAACAGTTCAATATATTGGTATCTCTTTGCTGTGACAGATAAAAAAGGCCATTTATTTTTAGTTTTGGTATTGCTGCAATTTAAAATTTGCTTGCGAGTATAGTTGTACTGCAATGATATGAATATCTGTGCTTGAAATGTTTTTGACTTTGATTTTTTTTATTACCACTGACTGATTTTCATCTGAATCTAAACCAAGCAACTAATGCATGTAGAAAGAACAAAATAATATTAGTCTCATAGTGGTTAGTCCATGGCAAGTAAGTTTAATCAGGGAACTTTGAAGGTTATAGCTGGGTCATAACTCGGCTGCTGTCACTAGCACCAGTGTAATTTTCTGCTCCAGCAAGAAGGACATAACTTTACCAATAGAAATTTTAAGAAACGTTGCTGGGCATAAGATCTAAGCGGATGCATGAAGTTGCATAGTTTAAATTAAAAAAATTATTATTCAAGGTGTTTAGCTTGTTTTATAGCACAAAATATGTACATAATATCAAGTGATATACCTTTATAAAAAATTTTGTTGCTTTGAAACTTGTGAGGTGTACATACACATTATGATAATGTTAAATGAAAATGTTCTTTATGCCATTTTTGTTTGATAGGCTGGGCACTGTGATGAGTTTTGTAAAAGCCTTAATGCCGTTGTGCTCAATGAAATGCGGGGAAACAAAGATGTAACCACAGCTGTTTTCAGCGTTGAATGCTTTCAGAAACAAAGTAAGTTGTCAAGAATACATGTCATTATAATCAAACATCTGGTGAAGCTTGTTTTTTCCATGTATTGTTGATATATTGGGGAGTACAGTGAGTTCATTTTTTTGTCCAAGTTATAATCATTGAGACATGTTCAAGAATCTGGTTACTCAAAAACAAAATTCAGTTGCGCATACTTTGTCATGCCATGAGCAGTAGTTTTCAAACTTTTATGGTCTGAGCGACGTGTTCACGTAAACACTGTCGGTTAATCACTTCATGGCTCTACCATATGTTGTGAAAGGCATGTGCCATTTTTTCATGTTTGGAATTCTACACTTTTTGGAACATAATATATTTGTTAAAAACATGAATGTAGAAAGGTTATATGTCACGGGTGGCTAAACTGCAGCGCCGGCTGTTTGAACTTTTGCATGCAGCTCTTTGAGCTTTCTAACAAATTATATATTTGTTTTTTAATTCTATTGCAAAGTGTAGAAATATTGTAAAATGGTACTGTGGTAGCTAGCGTGCCGTACAATATTACTTTTGCAAGTCATCCAAAAATAATCATGATGTCATACAAGCGTAGATTGCAAATAAATTTGTTTTTAGATTTTTATGTTGTAGCTCTTTATAACTTGGGTTTTACGATATACGGCTCATACACAGAACAGGCTTGGCCAACCCTGTTATATATGGTCGTCACATGACACTGTATGTTCAAAATAGCTCTGTGGCTCACTGCTGGGCCATGGCCTACTTTGAAAACCAGTGCTCTACTGGAATTTTGAGCCTGTGCAGGCACTGGCCCACAACGTGAAAAGCACTAAAAACTGTGTTTGGTAATTAACTTAGGTGTACATGCGGAAGCAGGCTAGCATCCAGCACTTGTAGCAACGTAAAATATAGGTTGACTTTGCTTTAAACATAGTCAATTGTCTTATGTTCAAATATTTTGGCTGTGATTTAATCGGAGTAATTTCTTGGTTACTGTTTTGGCTTTTTGTTATTGAAATTAGGACACTAAACTTAGGTTTAGTGCGTTGGTTAACTTAGCTTCTGATGATGTAAAAAGTTAAAAGTGAATGGGCTTTGTGTTATGTGTAGACGACAGCAAATATTTTGTTGGTAGTAGCTTTGCATGAAGCTGTATTGTTTGAGCTACATATTTTTTGTTGACTTTGCAGATATGTATGGCTACAGCAGTGCTGGCCCTAGCACGTTTTTGAAAATCACAGTCGCAGTTCCAAAGCTTGTGGCAACAACGAAGCGAATGCTAGAAACCGGATTTCGAACGCCCACATATCCCGAGCATTGCTATCAAGCATTTGAGAGCTTTATCGACTTTGAGATAAGGTAAGATGCAGATGTGTTTTTTTTAAACATTTTTACTTGGTCCTCATCCTCAAAAAGTACAATAGACACATTGAGACTTCTAGAACTGGCGTTTCTGGCCATGCAAAGTAAGTCGATCTATATGCTGGTCGTTATCGATGACAACGCCACACCTTAGTTGTGCATGCACAATGTACATCTAACTTTTAAATAGGTCACGTACTGGAATAAATAAGTTCTTTGGAGCAAATGGATTTTTAAAGTGTTTACAGTGCTGTTCAAACCTTTGCAATCTTCATTACCTGCCAATACTTACGTCATTTACATAGAAAGTCTACACTTTCTGGCTATTGTTGGTAACCGCGGCTGTGCGTTTTGTTGAGGTTCATGGCGGACACAGGAGTAGTGGGGTGCAACTGGATCGAGTTAAAACCGCAAAAGTATCGGATCAGGAGCGAAAAAGACATGACATCATCGGCTCAGATTGAAGTTGACGTCGTGTGGAACGACTTTACCAGCCACGCTCCAGACGGGGAGTGGCAGAAAATCGCTCCTTTGCGAATTCTCAGCTTCGACATTGAGTGCGCCGGAAGAAAAGGTATATTTACAGCGTTAGATTTGAGGTGACTCCCGTGACGTTTTCCGCCGAAACAGTCGAGATAGAGCACGATAGAAGTACAATGTAGTGGGTGCAAAACAAGCTGCATTGTAAGCAACAACGCGAAAACCACCATGGTACTGTACTTGGTGGACGATCCAGCATATTTTACACCTTTGCTCTAGAAATTGACGCTGTCTGTTTTGTTGCTTAAAGCTGTTTTTTTTTGGTCATAGATAGATCGAAATTTTTTTGAAATGACCGAAAAAAAAATTAAGTCATTTCGGTCAGAATGTCTGGGAATAGAGGCTAATGAACGCTGTTACGGCAAGATTTTATACAACTGTGAGACAAATGACCGATATGTCTCAGTGGGCAAAACATCTCAGCAAAAAACGACCGAAATGTCTCAGCGAGAAGAAACCCAGGCTTAAAGTGAGCTCAGTTTTTACTTGCTGTACCTTGTTCAGGTATTTTTCCGGTGCCAGAGGTTGATCCCGTGATACAGATTGCTTCGATGGTTAAATATCAAGGCAGCAAGGAAGATGCTTTCATAAAAACCATTTTCACATTGAACAGTTGCTCTTCAATCGTCGGATCGAAGGTACTATCTTTCGAAACGGAGAAGGATCTCTTGCAGGTAAGATATGGGTGAGTTGTGTCTTTAGCAATAGAGCACGCACCGATACGTGCGACACCACCAAAGAACATCTCATTCTAGTGTTTTTTTCGTCTGCCATTCCGATTTTTAAGCTTTGAGGACCGCGAGAGCGGCTGATGCATTGTCGGCCGTAACTCGCCGACCGATCGCGCTAGAGAGCCAATGAAATTACATAAGATGCAGAATCTTTTGTACTTTCTGATAAACAAACAACAGGAGGTGCCTTTATATTTGCAATTTTGCATGGCAGTGTGACGCATGACACACTGTCATGTGTAAATGTACCTGTTTTTTTATTTACCAGAAAAAAACAAAAATCCGCATCTTATGGTTCTTCATTGACTCTCTAGCGCAGTGGTTCTCATACTTTTTGAGATCGCGTACCACCTGATGTTTTTTTAATGTTGGAGTGTACACGCCTGGTTTCAGAAGAACGTAAGTTGCTCAAATGTTCTTAAGATTAATATAGCACATAAACGAATTAGCAACATTAGCATAACACACGAACGAATTATAACACAAACAAATTAACAAAGCTTTTCGAATATGACAGGAAAGCTGCTCGCGTACCACCTGAAAAGCCCTCGCGTACCACTAGTGGTACGCGTACCACTGTTTGAGAACCACTGCTCTAGCGCGACCGGTCGGCGAGTTATTGCCTCAAACGCCTAAGAAGTTTTGGGATTTCCGCGGTGCTTATAACGGGCTGTGACCACTGGTAATAACTGGATGTGTGTTCTGTGCCTAATACTGTTTGAATGGCTATGAATAGAGCACTTCGTTGACGCTGCATTTGGGTTTTTTCTCTAAAAAAAAGACTCATATTCAAGTCTGAAAATTTGTATTTTGAAGTTAGAACAAACGTAAAAAAACGTGTGTACCTCTGCAAAAGATCGTTCCTGCAATACCAATTGTAGTAATAACTAATAACAAAGGTTTGTTGATAGTTTTACTAGTACGCTTTCGCTCAAGCAGCATAAAATTAAGTCGGTTGCGTAACTATCATGGTGTATTGTCTTGCTGGTACTTCGTTACGATATCTGTTTACTTTCGAATTGGCGCTTTGGTCCTGAACAGTGATTGCAATTGCAGGTTTGAATACGAAACGGTAACAACAACATGAAACCTTTGAGTGGCTCAATATCAAAGTACATCTGCATTCTTTCACCGCGGTTATTTTTTAACCACTCGTTCCTTATTGAAAAGATAGAGTTGATTTATGCCGACGTATGCGCGGAAGTTTCAGCGACCAGTGGCCTGCTCGCTGTTGCGATAAACTTAAAGTTTGTCAGAGCATTGTTTCCTTTCAAAGGCAATACTTTTTCGCATTGTCAGGCCTTCTCCGACTTCCTGACTGCTGTGGATCCTGACATTTTAACTGGTTACAACATTCAGAACTTCGACTTGCCGTACCTCATCAACAGAGCCAATCACTTAAAAGTTATCAAGTTTCCTTTTCTGGGAAGGCGAGTATCGGCTGCGCCACAGCAGCCAGCAACATTGCCAATGACACCTGCAAGCGCTTTTTCTGTCCCTTGTTGTGTGCAGTTGCAAGTGATCTGTAGCGCGCAAAGAAACGAACCTATTTCTGGCTTTTGTCCGAGTTTTGATGACTTCTTTCTGGCAACTTTAAAGAGGAGGTCGAATGATTCGAACTTTGGTGCCAACATTGCCATGCTCATTGTACTTTCAACTAGATGGCAAATATGTTCTTACGTAGGAGCAAGACCGATATATCATCCATTTTTGATCAAGTGGCTTTCACCGCATGTTGTTTTCAGACTGTCGATCCTGCCAGAAAAAGTAACTTATCGTTGTTTTTGAAAAAACACCAGCGTTGGCCTCTTAGTGCTGAGTCATGGCTCTGTTGGTGCTGAGTCATGTCTCATATTCCACCTTAAGCCTGCACAAAATGTTTGGTTTTAGGCTAGCAACAGTATTTCTTTTGGGATACCGCCTCTCGCAGCAGAAAACGACCAGATATTCTGAAACTTTGGCTGTCTACTCCTATGCCCCAGTGAATGCTCAATATGCGATTTCAAGAGATTTTTCTTGAACCGGTTTCAATCTGGCTGTCACAGGATCAAATTGAGCGTGACCAAGGTCAAAGAAACAAAGTTTCAATCAAAGCAGATGGGGAGCAGAGAGCTGAAGCACATTAACATGGAGGGTCGAGTTCAATTCGACGTGTTGGTGGTGAGTGCCTTGTATTTCAAGCAACATTAACCCGGATTGATTGTCGTTATGATTTTCATGCTTTTTTGTGATGTACTTGATTTTGGTCTCAGACGTGACAGGGATGGGAAAAACAGAAGGCGAGAAAACTCTGGTATGAAAAATCACAAGTTTTCCAAGTATTTCGTTCCTGTGCAGCCAGAAAGCTTTGCTACGTCGGTACCGAATATATTAACAACGGAAATATCTTGCAAACTTTTTGAAGAATAAAAATATTAGGCAAATGCTGTTATCACTGCACGGCCTTTTGCGGCCACGCACATCACTGGAACGTCAAAAACCTGATTGTTGTGATCAAACAATTCGCTATCCATTCGTGATAGACAGGTAGTTGCACTCGCTGCTTTGTAACATACCGATTACTTTAAACAAATAAGAATGTTTTTCGTTGCAAACGCTCAAACGTCATTTGCTACAGCAGTGCTAAATTGACTGGTTGCAAATTGACGATTCAGTGAAGAAAGTGCGTTTAGATCATAACTTCAACAGCTTCACGTTTCGAATCTCGCGCTTTGAGCGGTGGCACACGTGATAACCGGAGTGTCTTTTCGCAGCCTCGCGGTCTTACTGGGTCCGTGTTGACAAGCTTGTTAGCGTTAAGGAAAAAATCAAATTGTTGTTGTTGTTTGAGTCGCGGTTGGTGTCTTGGTTCACAAGCCCGTCATTTTTGTTGATCTGATCCAACGTCCAATCACTATTCTGATTTTCTTCTCTAATCGAAGCAATACGCGACGCTTGTGAAGTAACGTAATGTAGGAACTGACGAGCGCGTTTACTGGACCAACGGATTAAAACAAAGGATTTGTACTCACAAACGACTTGAAATGTTTCGAAGCATGTGCTTGCACTGGTTGCCGCGTCTTTAATTGGAACATCCGACGCTGCATTCCAGGCTTTGCTGCGGGAGCAGAAGTTACGTTCCTACACTTTAAACGCTGTCAGTTTCCATTTCTTGGGCGAACAGAAAGAGGACGTTCATCATTCAATCATCACCGAACTGCAGAACGGCAACGAACAGGTTGTTGCCGGATAGACTTTTGACTTTACGTAGAATGACTGTCACGGTCAGGGGTGTGCAACCCGTGGCCCGAGAACTGTAAGTTTTGTGGCCCGCGGAAAACTCCAGATTTTAAAGGG
>JGI24022J15233_10007976_pt1 | contig 11754 bp, 8 predicted proteins | sample Ectturendosymbi2_FD_15233 | JGI IMG/M metagenome (IMG submission 15233)
AAAAAAAAAAAAAAAAAAAACTAAAAACCTATGACCTGTCAAAGCAACTAGAAGAAGGTATTCGAGTCTTAACAAGTTTGCTCGGAGTTAAATCTTCCTCCATTAAATACTCTTCCTTTTGTGTGCCTCAAAAGGCTTACAAAGTAACACTTCTAAATCGTTCTCTTGATCCCGTTGCGTATTACTCAAATTAATTTGTGGATTGTTATGTCAACCAGAATATAATTTAGCTCAAAAAATGCGCTTAAGCATCAGGTAGATTGAACCCCATCGTGTGTTTTGATCACGAATCGAATTGCAGCTTTTCTGCCAAGTTTCGTGTAGATGCGGTCTATCTTGGGTCGTAGCAGCAGCTGGAAACTTGCCTAAATTTTGTCAGAAGACTTAGAACAGCAGACACTTCGATAAGCATCACGTATTGCCAATTGAAGTGCATGAACACCACATGTGGTAAATATCGTGACTCTTACTAACTTCTTCGATTAAGCCATCTAAAATTTAATGCTCACTTTCATCTGTATCAAAAGCAGAACTTCCACGGTTTTCACAATCTTCAATTTCTTCATTCTGCTTCTCTATCGTGCTTATCACGTTCGATACACTGTCGGTAACGGCGCATACACTCTGCTTCTTTTCAGTTTCCAACTCTTTCCGAACATCAGACACGAGGTTTTGCAAGAAATCGCTTGCATGTTCGCTTCTCATATCGGGAACTGACAAAGTTTTACTTTTGACCTCAACGCTTTCACAAAACCATCGGACGTTTATGGCAAAATAATTTACTCGAATCCTTATGCATGCCTCGATTTCCAAATGCATGAATTTTCCAGCGAGGTCTTGTTTCGGTTGTTGGTTTCTGTTTCTTTGCCTCTTCTGTCATCATATTTCTGATGTTGTTTTCATCCGAAGAAATCGAAAACTTTCATGCCATCTTTTCATGCCGTTTAGATTGGAAATACTCCGTTTGCAAGGTTTACAGAAAAAGTTCTGGGGGCAATTTCACGATTTATGCGTCCAAAACAAAGGCGTTTACTGTGAAGTTGAGACGCATTTTGGAAGTTTTCGCTTTGCGAGGTGCATGAAAAAGTTCTGAGCGCAATTTCACGATTTATGCGTCCAAAAACGAAGCTGTTTGCCATGAAGTTCAGACGCAGTTTGGAAGTACTCCGTTTGCAAGGTTTACAGAAAAAGTTCTGGGGGCAATTTCACGATTTATGCGTCCAAAACGAAGCCGTTTGCTGTGAAGTTGAGACGCATTTTGGAAGTTTTCGCTTTGCGAGGTGCATGAAAAAGTTCTGAGCGCAATTTCACGATTTATGCGTCCAAAACGAAGCTGTTTGACATGGAAAAAGTGAAGACCATTAGTTTTTTGGTCATTCACTAAAACTGGTTGATAAAAAGTTTTTTCGATGAAAATGGACGCATTTTAGGAAAATTTACAAAGGGCGCCTAAGTTTGTTTTGATCTTGACGGCACTTTTTGGACACCAGCCGACTTACAAAAATCTTAGAGGGAACACTGGCCTATTCTATCAAGTAAGAGTTATCCAATGTTACAAATGACACATTTATAGCCTATAGAATTTTAGGAACAACCATCATTCTGACGCAAGTTAGAACTCTACAGAACTGTGTAACTAGGTATGCAACAAGCGTTACTTACAAACACGCATGTCGACCTTTCCTGCTGCTTTTGGTGTAGTATTCCGCGTTAAACCTTTGACATATATCTACTGTACTTAAGACTAACCTAATTGCTGTGTGGCTAATGCAAAGCCGCCGTATTAAAAGTTTCAATTCCTTGGATGTATATGCATTTCGTAATTTCCGACTACCATAACAACAATCACAATTTCAAACTGGCTTAAAGAAAAACACATTAGACTTACTTGATAGAATGCAAAGCAATATAGCGTTGAAGAAACAAGGTTAGCGATGAATTAAATTAAAATCTGCCCAAAAAAACGAATAGATGAATTCACAACATGGTTTATTCACAAACGTCAAGGGGAAACACTTCATTGGCGGAGTTGGGCTCAGGAACGAAAAAGTAATTCGTCATGAAATCTTCACACGAATTTGAAAAATATATTTTTTTTAGAAAAATATTTTTTTTCAGTTTCAAGGACTTTGCCAATTGAAAGATCTTTCTTTCGAGTTGTTTTGTAAAAAAATTTTCTTTTTTCGCAAATTGTTTTCGTGGAGAAAAAGTTTTTAGTGATTTTTTTAAACAACAAAGTTTTTACATGGCGCAAATGGGTCACTATACACATGCTAGCTGCTCAAGCATACTCAGCATGTTTAGAATAACGAAGAATTAAACGGGTGTGCTTCTCACCAGTCAGTGTTGAATGTTAACACAAGACCTGTGCTTGCATTTAATTTGTGACAATTCGAATCTAGGTCAATTCTGACCACGATTTGTCAAACAACGAATCGTGATTAATCACCCGCAGGCCGCAGGGGTGCAGTGGGGCGGGACCGCGATTCCACACTTTCATGTTTTCATTTGTAGTGTAATGGAAGTGAACGCTTCATTAAATACTGGGTTGAAAGTGAGTTTGAGGGGCTGTAGAAAATGGCTCGCGTTTTTGGGTGCGTCCCCACACTTGTCAATATTATACCCCTGATCAGCCTCGTCATCATTTCTAGGAATGTACACCCGCCGTAAAGTTTTCGGAAGTACGGTGACTTTTCAGCACGGTTACTATCTAAGTTACGTGAACAGTACTTCTGTGCAATCGAGTAGCTCCTTGATTATCACGCTTTCTTGAATTTTGCCAAAAAGCTGTATGCTCACCACGATTTATTAATCACTGACGTAAGCACACAACATTATCGCTAAATTACGTTCGAAGTCGTCTCGTTGTTTTGTGTGTGACGTACCGTATGTGGGCTTCGTGCTTCAGCTTCTTTCGCTTCATACAATAAAGTTGCATTAACAGCTGTTTTCTAAACGTTCAAAATACTTTCACTTAAAATCAGGTTTTGCGCTCTTTATTGCGACTTACTAAACGTTCAAAGTTGACCTTGCAGTCTTCCTATGTTTCATTACCAGAACGTGGTGCACTGCGGTCCAGTGGGGACAGGCCAGGCGGCCAAGCTATGCAACAACATGCTTCTCGCCATCTCGATGATCGGTGTGTCGGAAGCAATGAACCTAGGAATTAGGTAAGCGACCTGGTACCGTGTTTTGCTGACTGTAAAATGAGCATTAATTATAGTTTGACTGGTGTGGTCAATGTATAAGTTTTAGTGGTCGTGCGGTGTTTGTGAACCAGTTAACTTTTAAATAATACCGCGTTAATTTCCTAGTGATTATGTACAAGATCCAGCCGTACTAAAGCGATACTACTTCTGTGCGCCACACGAGTCTTCGTCGATACGTCGTAAAGATAAGAAAATGGCAAAAGACTATTTTTGGTTTGTTGGTGATTTTGCACCCAAATAATATGCTTGATTTGCATTTTGCACCCAAATAACCAAAAACAGTCTTTTGTCGTTTTCGCGAACATTGCGCTTACAAGGTTTCTTGTATTCGTTTGAAGTCAATATAAAACTATCCCCATTGACTGCTTGATGTTTTTGGGCAAATATGATAATAATGAATGCTATTTACGCGAGGCTCAGAAAAAAATTCAGAGGTTTTGCAAAAACTGTTTTTTAGAATCTGCGTGTTGTTTGTTTCGAGACATATGTGTCCACTGTTTTGCTGGTACTATTTTTAAGTTTATTTTTTATGATTACCGGAAAAGTAGCAACATACCAGTTTGGGCGTAAAATGTTACGAAAGTAAAGTGTCTGTTTTAGCTAAACGTAAGTTTTTTGGTCCTGTGTGGATACAAGACTGAAAAATTTATGCTATGTAAGCAACACAGACTCTCAGTGATTATTTCGTTGCTATGCCAGAAATGAGCAGACTACTAGTTGAACAGTTGCTATCAGGAAGCAGCACATGTTTTCTGCGTCATTAACTCCTCGTCCAGGAACTTTACAAAACCGTTTTGGCCGAAAATGAACTGAAGTTGTGTGCTTTCAGACTGACCGTGTAGAAATAATCATATATGTTTAGTGCTGCAATTTTTCACCAGTGGCCTCCTAGTCTGAAGTCAACTTTTTGGTTCACTTCCAAAGCTCTCCTTTTGCATCAGTTTGTCTTGTTTTCCACTTTACCTTCCTTAATCTTGCGTCGCTCCATAGTTTATAAAAGTTTGTGTTCTCTACCACCTTTCGAGGTATGCACAGTTAACAATAGCTTTGCTTGAAGTCATTCTTATCTTTTTTTTTCTTCGGCATTATACTGTTTATTCGACGTCAACGGTAAACGTTTCCAAGGTTTTTCGTTTTTCCAAGTTTGTCGTATGCTATATTGCTGTCACAGCTCCAGATTTTTATCTGACGTTTTACCACGTATTTGTCTCACGTTGTCTTTAGTAGATACATATTTCTTCACTTTGTTAGCATTTTACAGGGTTCCCACGCGGTATTGAAATGTGAAATCGGTTTTCAGCCCCTTGAAAAAGTATTGAATTTGGTCAAAGTGTACATAAAGTATTGAAAAAGTATGGAAATTCCAAATTCAGCCATTTGTTTATGAATTCAATTTTGTTTTTACCACTGATGACAGTTTTACAGATGTTTTTTCCATTACGTTCCATGAATAAAATATAGGAAAAATGAAGATAAATGATGGCATTAAAGTTTTTTCATTTAGTATTAAACAGGTGTTGAAAAAGTATGGAAAATGTTTTTGAATATGTGTGGGAACCCTACTTTGACTGCCCCTTCTCTTTGTGGAGTGTGCAGCTTCTCTTTTCATCTGTGTATTAATTCATCGTTTTCTTGTGATGTGATATTGCGATTGATTAGACGCCGGAGGCATAGGCGTAGCCAGGGAGGCCTAGGGGGGCATGCCCCCCAAATTTTTAGCATGACTAGTCATTTTGTGCTTTGAGAAGTGGCGTCCCAAACCAAAATACTGTTGCTCGCCTAAAGTCAAACATTTTGCCCAAAAAAAAGTTGTGGGCTGGCTACGGTACTGGCCAAAGGTACACCCGTGTGGTTTTTAAATGTTTCTATGTTGGATGGTCTTCGCAAGGGCTAAGAAAATCTCGCTATTTGAGTTGAAATTACGTACGTCCCTTTTTCCGGCATAGACCGCAATTTGTAAGCACTGTTTCCAACTCTTTCTTGCAGATAGTTTGCCACCAACCTTTCAATGAATGAACTATCAGATGCAACCCGAAAACAAGCGAGCGGCGCGGTCAATTAGTAGGGTAGCTGGGTACATGGTTGATAAGACAAACTGGTCTTGTGAATGATTACGGTATTGTCACAGCAACAGAAAGTCGTTACCACACAGAAATCACCTTCGGTGCAAATTTTCCTTATTTCTGCTTTAGCCATCATGAAGGAAGACGCTGGTCAATATACCAGTGTCGCAGTACCTGTAGGTATTGTTGGAATGGCCATAGACTGTTATCTGACCTTAGAGTGTTGGTAAAACGTTTTATTAAGAATAACAACCGTTGCAAAAATCTTTTAAACAGTCTTGTGTGCATTGCGCGGTTCTTGCGACCAACCTACCGCTTCTAATTGTACTTCTATGAAAGGTGCGTAAGGTGACATGCTGCTATACACGCATTGCTTCTGATGTTGCTTCGTGCATGCTTGAAGCTTGGTTGCCCAGGAAGATCGTTGCCGTTTTGTGTCCAGAACTTGGTATAGAATCAACTGACTTTAGGAAACGTTTCGCATCTAGGTTTTGCAAATGGTACAGATACATTCTATAAGAAAGCATTGTCAACAGGATATTGAGATAGCATATAGTTTTACTTGTCTAGTATGCACAATTTCAAAAGTGACGGGGAACTGTGTTTGTGAAGTGCGATGTTACCTGTGAGACTGCTATATTCACAAATGACTTTTTGATTGAAAGCAGTTTGATTATGCTTTATTTGATTTTATAGTGGTCTAAAATTCTCAAACAAGTCTTTTCGCTGAAGGTTGGGGTTGGATCCCAAGGTACTGGCAGGAATTTTCAACACCTCAAGCGGAAGGTGTTGGGCATCTGACACATACAACCCAGTGCCGGGTGTAATGGAAGGTGTGCCGAGCAGCAACAACTACCAGGGTGGTTTCGGCACAGCTCTTATGTACAAGGTGAGACGTTTCGAGTGGAAAACTTAACCGCGTTTAGTCCTGCAGCTAGGATTTTTCATTTTCCGGCAAAATGTTTTCAAAGTAAATGGTCCGATACTTGAGCCCTGCATCAGGTACGCCGCCAGGCCCGTTGACACAGGGGGCATTCTGGGGAAATGCCCTTCAAATTTTGTTGTGCCCAGAAATTTTTTTCTTAAAACATATAATAAAAACAAAAAAATTTTTGTGCCCCCCCAAACCCTGAGACCTGACTACGGGCCTGTACGCCGCCCGCCAGGTGCATACGACCCAACTGGCTCCAACGGCTCAGCTGAAGAGGCGCTTCACGTGGGCTCGTGTTCAACACAAATGTAGCGAAAAAGAAGCGCAACGATAGTAGCAAAAGTGAAAGGAAGACAAGAAAGAGTTTTGAATAAAATAGCTGCTTGTATCAGGTCTAAGCCTGAAAAACGTTCTGGCTCCACACGTGGCGCAAATCGACTACTACTGGTTATCTCGGCCATTTTGCGTGTAAATTCATTACCTGCATTTTCTGAGGTCTGTCTCAACGTTCAGCTGCAGTTTTCAGCAGAATTTGTGAATACCATATTTTGATGAAACAATCTGTCAGCGAGTTGACTGATGGTCGTATCGCCAAATCACCATAGCTCCAAATGATCCTTTCGTTGCGTTTTAGCAATTCACTGGAGGTTGTATTTTTGTTAGTAGACGACAACGTTTCCCAATTTCGTAAAATACCTACTGGATTCTACGTCTCACGGACATCGTGAAAAAATTTTCAATTACAAAGTCTGTGGACTGAATATTAACCCTGTGCATTGCTTCACCTTGGCTTTGGTTTGTGAGTTACATGGCAGCAACAGTAAACTCACTTTCGCTGCGCTATTCTGAAGCAACACAACCGTAGCACAGTGGTTCCCAACAACCGTCGCGAGAACTCCTCTACGTGCCGCAACACAATAATGCAAACTAAATTTGGTAGCTCGTATGTCATGCGTAAAACGCATTATCCTAAGTGGCAGTTTGCCTGATACCGTACGAAACGTAAATATTTGAGTTGTTTCTACACATTGCTGTTTAATGTTTAGATTATCTGAAAAGCACTGATCTAGTAGTAGACAGTAAAAAAATTTGGAACACGCTGAATATTCCTTAATTCCAGCTACTTTGTCGCGCCATGTCCCTCATGACGTTCCGCTTGCATAAAATGTTTTTTTCAAAACCTGACAATAGCAACTTTTTTCAAATATAATTTAATGGTGCACTCGAAAAAGTGTGTTTGACATGGAAGTGTGGCCCTTCTAGCTACATCCGATTGGACCAGATTTTAATCTCCGTAGTGCTGCTATTCCTTGATTTTTTTTACATATGGCGTTTGCCAGGATGACTTGTTATGATTGGAGGAACCTCAAATCAGGGTTCCTACTAGAGGTGTCACGGGCTCATATTTTTATGACCCGGACCGACCGATACCCATCGCAACAAATCCGTAGCCCCACCTAAATTTTGGCCCGTACCCGACCCGGCCCATCAAAAAAGCAGTGTCTATGTTGACTGATGAGGTAAAATCACTGGTGGATCTATTTTGCCTTCAGCCTAGCACGACTGGTTGAAATGGTGACATGAGAAATTTGGATCGCATGACCTGCGTAGTTGACTGTTACGTCTGTAATGGCTCAGTCCAATCGACGAGTGTTCTCATGCTTTCAGTGCTGGCAAGCTGTTAACAGATTCTTGTCTGTGTTGTTGTAGGCTGAACCCTAACCGCTTTCTCTTTGCGTATTGTTGCATGAACGCTTCAAACAACCGTGTTCGACTAAAGGCAGAATAGCTCGAGCACAGCTATTGCTTCATGAGACAAAATAGACATTACCTAAAAAAGCATGTTAGATGAAAAGTGGTGCTATCAGCAACAAATTACATTTCAATAGGGCATATTCACTGATAATTGGTAGTTCTTTAGTGACCTGCCCTTGTATTTATATCAAACACAAGAGTTAAGTGATTCAAAGCATTATATAATGAAATCAGGGTGTTTTAAGACCCGAATCGGGTCCCTAAAATTTCAAATCGGGTCCCTAGAATCAGAGAAAATTATCATTGGGTCCCTAAATCAGAGAAAATCGGGTCCCTAGAATCAGAGAAATCGGGTCCTTACAGATCCATACCGGGTTCCTAACATTTTCCTTAAAAAAATCTGATGAAATAGTTACAATCCTGGTGATCTCCTGAAAAAATGGGCAACAAAAGAAATGTCTTTCCAAACTGACCAAACAAACTTTGGGATAAAGCAGCTTCACAGAGCCAAATAGTGACTGTGTGAAGTGGAAATGGGCATATCTGTGAATTAGTGACGCAATTAAAAAAAACAATGCCTTTTACAGGTCTTGGTAAAAAATGACATGTGTGCAAAATACTTGCATTTCTTTACCGCTATGGTACAGTAACATTTAGGGAGTCTGGATGGAGACATATAGCACGACAAATACCTTTTCCAACAGCACTTGCTGCTAATTTTCATGAAACTAAGCATTTTCATATTTGTGGTGTAACCAAACAAATTACTGTATCAAGTAAAACAAGTGAAAGACATACTTGGCAAGAAAACACGTTAAAAAAACAATATGGTTACAGTTCTAGTGAAAAAAACTACGCAAAGACTTGTTAGCATGACTGCAATTGCTTGAAACTTACGTGGTTCCAGTGTTTGGTCTAAGTGACCTACATGTTGTAACATTTTTGCCATTGTCAGTTTTAACACGCTTGTGACAAAAATTGTCCGATAATTGTTGCCATGTGCCACACTGCAATCATGAATGCTGTGCAGTTTTGAAAAACATTATCAAAACAAAAGAGTAGGATATTGACATTGTACTTGTCCATAAACTTTGCCAAATTGAGTTGATATAAATCAGATACTTAGAAAAATTTAAATAGTTTTAAAACATTGTTTGAAATTGATCTTCTATAGGTAAAAGTCATATATTTTCAAATTTGGTTTTGAAGACTTGTACCGGTTGGACAGCAGTTTTATAGGCTCGTCCCCAATCAAAAACTAGTCTAAAGTGTTTGTACAGTTAATGAGAACTAGTCACTGCCATTCCACAGCACAGCGAGCACATAACACACACACAGCATACATTATGCGTTGTTCGCTCGCAGAGCTCAGAACTCCGACATGTCCACCTGAGGGCGATGCTAACGACAACCCACGTCATTAAAAAAAATTCTGGATACTAACAGACCAAATAAATTTTCCCAGCTGGAAAATCATCCGAGTTTTTCCAAACTTTTCGAGACTTCGTAGGAACCTTGTCAAATCCTTTGCAGTAAGGAGAAGTCCTGTGGTCTCTGAAACTGTGTGGGTCTACTACCGACGAGGGGAAAAGACTGTTCTTGCCATAAGATGTTGGCAAGTAACTGCATTGCACTGGTTACTCGTTGACCGATCTCCAGCCGCTACATGTTATGGAACAGTGCAGCCGTAACTTGCCTGTCTTGACTCTACTAGTTCATAGTTCATAACAGCGCAGCCTCTAACGTCCGCTCACTACTTTCCACAGGACCTGGGTCTCGCGCAGATTGCTGCAAATGACACGCAGTCATCGACGCCGTTTGGATCTTCTGCTTTGCAAATGTATCGGTTGCTGTGCCAACATGGATATGGCAGCAAAGATTTTTCGGCAGTTTATCAATTTCTGAGCGGCAAAGACGATTAGATGCAAGATTTATTGATACACCGTTTTACCTATTCAGTGCCTTTGATCTAAATCAACGTACGACGTGGTTTCTCGACCTTTACAAAGTTTTCTCCTATTCTATAATTGAGATTTAAATGCTTGTTTGTATCCGATCCGTTTCTTGCTGAAAGATATTTCTGCGCAAGATTTGGCGGCGATGTCAATACGTCACTCATTCGTTAACGCATAGTATTTCAGTTCTTGGACGAATATCTTTTTAACATTGTTGATCTGCGTGAGTATCTGCTTGTTACGGCTGGAGTTACACGATTCTTCTGAATTATTCGCGACTGTCAAAATTGACCTCGTGTAATACACAATTGCGTTCTTTCTTCTGCACTTTTCCCTGCAACTTTCGACATATAGTAGTCGCATTTGCAAATACGTGTAATGCGGATAATTACGAAAATAAATAAGAAACTGGTGTCCCGGTGCTCTTCATGACGTACAATGCTTCAAAAACACGAATAATCTCCTAATTTTATTAGTAGCAAAGCGTTGGAAGGATGGTTGGTTGGCTGTCGAACGAGCAATAGGTATGTCCTCACACAGCTCTTTCAGTAGCAGTTATGTAAGCAAGCACCAGTTATAGCTCTTCTTTTTCGTTTCCTGGGTCGTTGCACAGCTCTGCGGGTTTCAAAAGATCAGTGTGACAAGTGTGTTCACATTTGCGACCATGTTTTAATACTGCAAGGCATTATTTGAGTACAAGCGGATCACCTGCAATTTCGGCGCAGATTTTGACGGAAGCATCGGGACTGGCTTTTTTCAAGTGATGCAAAATATCGTCTTCATAGTCTTCCACTATAGATTCGCACTGGAAAGAGGATTGTTTAGGATTAGACTTTCTCGCATTTGACCGTGGCAAAGACAATTGTGGGGCCCTGACCCCACATGCTAGCTGGGAGCATAGAATTTACATAATATGAATGGATCTTCGTTTACTTTTTAACACGGGTGGTTTCGCGAGGAAAAACCATACTTCAACATCTATCATTACACAGTATTTTAACTGCTTTTACTTCACCGCTGGATAGCACCGTGCGAGATATCTGATATAATGAGTCCGAAGGCGAAAAATGTTGCAAGTAATCGTTTTTTTTATTTTTAAGTTGCTGCAAAAAATCAAGGCAATCAATAAATTTTCCAAATCGGAAACGTGTCAGGCAGGGGTGTAGTGGGGTGGGAACGGCCTTCCCACACCTTTTTTACATTTTGCTTTAAAATGAGTTTGAAGCTGCTTTGAAATGGCTAGTTTTTTGGGTGCTTCCCACACCTTTTTTGTTAACACTTCACCCCTGGTATCAGGTCGATTAATTCACGATTTCCATTGCAAGTAATGAAAAAGTATAACTAGGCGAGTTCCTAAAGCCTTACGGTATAGAAAAACTAAAGGCTTGAGGAACATACGTATACTTCGAACGTGGGTTACGAAGTTTGATGAATCTTGCTTTTACTGTTCATCGTGCTGGAAGCAGCATATTTTCGCATGTCCTAGGCCTGCGCTTGGGTTGCTAGTCTCCATATGATGCATGTGCTTAGTTATTGCATGTACTACACGCGTGGGCTTACATGTGCATCGTACTTGCGTGAGAGCATCTACATATGTGGCTCCATTGTCAGTAACATGCTGGGGCAGGCAGGGCCGGCCCTAGCACACGCGGGGCCCCTCTGAGCCGTGATTTTATGACGTCAACCGTGTTACGATCGTTGTAGAGGGCAGATATACAGTACAGCACTAACCCTAGAATTGAACACGTTTGCTAACGTTCCAGAGGAAATTTGCTAGTTCTGACGAGAGCGTTCTTTGTTAACAATGAAATTTATATGGCGTTTCTACTGAATTCTCAAGC
>JGI24022J15233_10007977_pt1 | contig 11752 bp, 6 predicted proteins | sample Ectturendosymbi2_FD_15233 | JGI IMG/M metagenome (IMG submission 15233)
CAGCGGGGGGGCCAGTGGTGCCCAGCCCCCCATTTAAAACCTGTGCCCCCCCATTTCACGTTTGGCCCCCTGGTTGCTGCATACATCCAATACAGTATTTTTAAAATGTGGCCCCCCTTCTGGTTTTTGGCCCCTCCTTCTGGTTTTTGGCCCCCTGCTGCTATATCCTGGCGACGGGCCTGACAGTAGCAAGTGTGATCCTGAAGCGTTGTGAAAGCCTGATGACCTTTAGGTAATTTATGCCATTTCACGCGCATTCCATGATGAACAGATATTTTGTTAGATTGATGACAGCGCATACAGGGATGGTTGCTCTCTGTAGCACACTGAATGGTTTTCACTTCGCACAGCAACATTCAGGCCGTCATTCGTGACGTTCAAGTGACGTATATACTCGAACGTAATTTAGCTATTCGACTATGTGGGAGAAGGAATAGAAAGAAGAAAAAGTAACGATGGACACTAGCAAGTTTTAAGCCGCAGCTAAAAGTTACAATGAGTTACCAGAACACCGTGAAATGCACAAAACACCTTATTTTTACCAAATGCATGTAACACTTGGCAGTCATGATGTAGATGCATGATCAAGTCTCAAATTTTTGTTTCAAGAACAGTTTTATTTTACTGAAACAATCCTTTTTTCATACAAAAGCACACCTGGGATACAGTGTCATAAACTTTGTCAAATTGCTTTGAATTAAACGTAAATATGCGACCTCCTTTTACATTTATTATTTATTTTGCTTCACTGTTTTTACTAAAATGAGTCTTGGAAATATGGATTCAGTTTTTAAGTGGCTTAGCGAACAAGTTGAAACATTTCCATCAGGACTGTGTAAAAAGCGACCCAACTTGATATGAATTTCAAAAATCCTCCTGAGAAGAAAACTTCCCTCGGTGATACTTGACTGACCATATTAGGAAAAAAGCTGTACGATTCTGATTACTTGTTCAAACAGTCTACGACTTTCTTGGTTTAAAACGGAAAACGTCAGTTGCTCGAAATGTGCGCTCAAGCACCGACGCACAGAACAATTATGAAAGGATCACAGGAAACCTTTATGATTGAATTGCAATCCACCGCATGATCTTGTTACGGGAACAGCTGCCAAACCGTAGTCCAGAACTACCACGGCAACTGTGTCAAAAGTTAACAAGTCGATATTGCCGTGATAATCGTCGAATTGTTTACCATTTCTAGCTGAGCGGGCATGTTGGTTTAGACGGAAGGTTGGGCTGTTATCATTGCTTTAGTTTTTGGGGAGAGTGAGACCGAAAAGTTTCGAATTCACAATAATTTATAAATGGCAGGGTATAGGTATTTGCTAGCTAATCCTTACATACAACATGCCATGCAAGCTACTCTCAAACGTAGGGTGACATAAAAAAATTAGGGCGTCAAAGCGGCACATTATGATTTTCCACAAAGTCTGCTTTGAGTTTTGACAACGGTTCCAAAAGGGGTAAATAGCTTGATGGCTCCCATGCAGATGATAGCCTGATGATGGCATTATAGCAAAACGGTGCTCCTAGTAAAATTGTTCAGAATGTCATTCTTTGAATATTGCCTGCAGCGTGCCAGCATTTGATGCTGAAATAAACCCGAGTCATGCAGTCTGTGTTGGAGCACAGCCTTGAGCTTTAAACTGCCAGTGTGCTAGAGCGAAGCACGTGTCAAGAGAATAGGCAGTGTGTATTGGCAAAAACGACTTGGTGCATATCTTTGCTTTGTCGTCTAGTTGCTTGTACAACAGCACAACTATTGGTAGTTGGAGAATGCCGTAATACTGATATCGCGCACACGAACTGTAGCCTAAACGTCATAAGCAAACAAAGGAAAATCGAGCGGCGTAGGAACTCTGTTGGAACGCGACGCGGTTTTTCTGGAGTTGTTTTTAATCACGATGTCCCGTTCAGCGAAAATGATGAACGTTTCACCTTATGGAAAACTATCTGTATTAAGTTACGTAGTTGTACGCTTGGCTCAGCTGAGGTCAATCCATCTTGTTTTGTCTGAATCCAAGTGACAGTGACCGGCCAAGCAGACAGATAACGACCGTTCCATTGTCTGCATGGCGACCGGGAGCGCTCCTGAGATCGGCCCCTACTATTTCTTGCTCGAAGATGTAGCTCGTTAGAGCAACACAACCAGGTGGTATTGTTACAAGTTTAGGCTGAGCGAACATGACCACACAATACAGGGTGACGCTAACTTTGGCGAAACATCGTCGGATTTCAATTTACCGCACAACGTCTACAAGGCAGATATTATTAAACCACCTCAAACAGGCGATAGTAAATACTTGATTATATACACCTGCTATTTTTTGGTCAGACATGGCAATTTTTGTACTTCTGTTTAAACAACGTGGGTTTTCCACGAGCTCGTCGTGCCGCTCGTTAACTGTGTCATTTCGTGAAATCTGTCTCAGACAAGTGGGTCATATGCTTCTGCTTCAAGTTCGAGAATGGCTCATTCTGGAAACTTTTGCCTGTCACTGATGGCCGAATACTGCCAATGAACACTCAATACAAGCGGTCTCTATTGCGGCTGTGTCACGCACCTGCAAGCAAGTGACAAGAGATTGGGTGAATTCTTATTACCCTTGAGCGCAATTACTAATCTGAATGGCGTTGAAAGATAATAATGATTGACAATTTATCCCCAGTTGAGCATCATCAAAAAGCCATTCACACGTTATAGCCAATAGCAATCAGTCTTGTTTGTGCTTTATGCTCCACATGAATCACTGCTTACGAATGCCATGTTTCGCTACTTTCGGGATATTCACGAATCACTAAAGCGATGTGCAAGAGATGATGACGTAAAACAGTGTTCCCGATCAACCAGCACTTAACTTTGCTTCCACAGGAAGATGAAAAATTTGCTTTCGGTGGTATGCTGACCAACCGAGACTTCTGTTTCGCATTTTTGCCCAATCGTACAATATTGACGGAATTTAAGCCATACATATGTCAGTAAAGCATACCCTTTCCGATGCAAATGGAACCAAAAAATCTGTGATTTTGCTTGTTTTGTAAAACTGTGGCGCGTGTCAGCAAAAATGGAATCTACCGATCAGCGAAAAGTGCTGTCATTTCGCTAGCTTGTTGTCATGGCATCATGTCCCGCTAGGCAATTCCTACATTTATCTTGCTTGTTCTTTCGTACTTAAAATCCTAAGATACCAGCAAATAATTGCTGCCTTCACGCTAGTCGCGCTCGCCGCCGTGACTGGAAGGCAGCTTGTTCGGCAGCGCGTGTTTCACAAATTTACGCCAGTGCCTCTAAAATGGAACGTCAAGCATCCTGGCGCTTATCAGGCTGAATCTTTGGTTTTGTAAACCAGGCTTGTTCAAGACGTGTGGCATTTTATAAAAAATGACTTTCGATGTGGGATCATTTGTGTTCACCGCGGCGATACACGCAGGTTAACAGCAAAATCAGGCTGCTCAAACTTCTGTTCAACAACGCGAAAAAGAAAATTCGTAAAATCGTTGGGACAAACATTATTCTGCAATATGTTTTTCGGTGACGCTAACCGAAGCCACATGAAATTGCGAAGGCATCCAATCCAACTCAAATAAATATTTTCAACTAGGACACGTTTTCTACAGCTTATGCTCTAGTCTATTTACATTCTTGTTTGAGATCAATATTTGGCTCTTGATTCAAATCTTTATTACTAGCGCTGCTTTAAGTTTTGCCCAAGCATTGCAGTAGAAAAGCGTAAGCATGGATGAACAATCAGCTTCCTGTAATGTGACCCATTAGCTGCAGCGTTGTCCCAGGCGCACCAGCAACCTAAACCATGCGGCAGATCATGTTCGTTCGGTGGTGTTCATTTTCAGGCAAAACTTCTTTTCCTAAATTTTCATCTACTGTTGTGGTACTTCTCTACACACACGAAAGTAATTATACCTAGTCCGATACATGCAAAACTGTTTGAATTTTAACTCAATGTTAAGCATTTGCAATGGAACTCATGGAGGTGCAGATGCTGCGGAAACAGAGATTAACAGTTACTCATGCCATTTTCAACTAAGTCGTATATTCTAGTAACTTGATATTCGCTTAAGATTTGCTAGGTTGCGAAACTCGTTACAGGATGAAAACAACAAAGCCACAAAGCAATTTCCAAATACACTGAAAAGTTTTGATTACATAAATTCTTACCATTTTCTTGAAAAAGTGCCCACCAGTTAGTGTTGTAGCACAGCTCTCTATTGATGCAGATACAGACTGCTCCATTTTCTGAACCATGACGCATTTGATATCAACAAGCTGCAGGTAGGTCAGAATAAATGCAAGAGGTTACCACATTAAACAAGTTAATTTTTATACCATGTCGGAGATCAAGTTTGAAGACAGATTGCGAAGAATTTCCAGCGCGTAGCATGGCATCGGTCAACTCTAAGTGAAACTGTTTACCTGCGAGCGAGCACGCTCAAGGGTCGGTATCAGTTACAAACTTTCGTCTTTTGTGTTAGAGGGGCTCTTGATTCAATAAGCCTGTAGTGGAGTGTACGTACCTCGGGAGACATGTTTCCGGTTGTTCTGTAGCTATTTTTGACGCAATGGTAACGCTTTTGGAAGACGCGGCAAACCTTGCTAATATTCGCTAGAATCCTTGGCTGTTTTCCAAGTGAGGATAGGAAGCAATTTACCGACATGCGTCAGTCGGATATATAGTTTTAGGATCAAAGCGTTCCAGAAACCTGATCCTTTTAAGATGACGCTCATCTGGCCTAATAAAAGCACTCTGGCCGGTTTCTTGCACCGGTCTGAAAATACATTGAGTGATATGTTGGCAGTTTTCCCGTAAAACGAATAGCGTAAAAATTCTCGCTTATGAAAATTGTAAATACAGTAGTTTAGAAATTCGTTGGATTTTACTGCCGCTTCGTACGGGATAGACATGTCTAGATATAGCCGTTTGAAGGTAATCACGATACTGGCAGTCGCGGGTAAAATCGATAAAAGGATATCTACCCTTAGTTTCTTACTTCAATTAACCTCTCGACCACACCAAATGCAATTGGCACGACTGTTGTGAAATATAACTAGAGGCGATACGTGATATTTTACGAAAACCTAGGCTTTTCTTTACTAACCTGTCGTCTCTGTATCTTTACAGTTGGACTGGTGTGTCAACATCAGAACTATTATTTAAAACCTGATGCATTTACACAAGAATCCGATCAACAGTTATTTTCCCAAACACTCGACATCTCTATCACAGTGAAAACGACAGTGTATCTGTACTGCGATCGAATCAACACTGATTTGCTAGCTTGCAAATCAAAGAACATGACTTTTTAAAAAAATGATTGACGCGCAAGAAAGATGATGCCCCATGAGTGTTGTGTGACGGCATGTAGCTATCTCCTAGTAACCAGGCCAAAACAAACCGATTAAAGTGTTTGTTCGAGATAGTTCTTCGCCCTCAATGCAGCCGGTACCAGGTACAAAGACAAGTTTGCCAATTGATAGTGCTCCCGCTGAGCGGTTCATCGATGTCAGCCGCGTCGCGAGTAGCAGTCAGGTGCCTAACACCGTGATGTTCGATAAGCATCACGTCGCTCAATCTCATAACTGTTCCATACCTCCCCCTACTGGCTACGGGTCCTTGTTCTGCGAAGCATTGAGGTTTTCAGGTAAACAAAAGATTTGTTCAGAAAATCGATGACGCGATATTAGGTTTGCTGGAGAGCTGTAGTACTGTAGGTGAAATGTTTCTTTACGGTACGAGAAAATAGCTGAGAAGAAATGTTGCATATACAAATTTTTGGTTACTTGACATGTTGGAAACATGTTGGAAACTCAATGCCAATTGATCTGCAGCAGCGCAAAAGTTTCTGACATCTGATAGTGTTGTAATTACTGTACAGTAAAAACTATATCAAAGTTGATCTTCAATAAGAAGGTATGAAAAGTATAGGTAATAAATTTGCTGTTATCTGTTTTTGCAAGATCAAAACAACTTATGGCTGCACCCAGTAGGCTTGGTGGGTAAGTACAGTACATCATTGGCTTAAAAGAGAAATTCCATTTATGTCCAATAACAGAAGTTGGTCAGATTTTTCTAAGAACGCAACGCAACAGAATATGGTCAAAAGTTTCAGCTGAACATATTCGCGTGAGATATGACACAGCCATTTCATTTTGTTGCACCAACTTGACTGAAATTGTCCAACAGTATTGTAGTTTTTGTCAACCAGCATGTGTTAAAGCGTCAACTGTCGTTTCTTCCAGTCATTCGTAATAATGCATCAAAGGGTGGCAACGTTATACCCGGAAATTTACCAATCGTATAAAACAAATGCAACATCCATTCATCCACTAGTGATCCGTCTCTTGGTTTAAAACTGTGTGACCAGTACCACGGACGATAAGGCGATGTTCTTATGGCAATTTAGCTCTATGTCATTGTTTGGTCCTAACTGTGTTCACGTTTTTCACACAGAAGACCATCTGTGTCCAAAAACAGTTGTAAATTTTGGTCTGGTTGTTCATGTGCATCTTTGCCAAACATAGAAAAAACTTTTCAGTGGTCGCTGTGTCAATTTAATGGGGGAAACCGATATATTTGCACAAGTGGCTGATTCAATCAGTTTGAAATCTGGTAAAGGCTTGCCCAATGGAAGTGGTTACAAAACAAAAATTGTGGTTTGGTTGCAACGCAGAAGATCAAAAAACGACTGAGATGTCAGACATGACATTAACTCAAGAAATATATTAGAAAGACAACTCGCGTTTTCTTATTCATTAGTTTGAAAAAAGTCGACACAACCTGGAAATGGAACCTAATGCGGGGTCACCTTGCTCAAGCACACACCCTGAAGGAAGACGCTGACGAAGTGAATATTACAAATGAAAAATTCGTCGATATGAAATCTGGCACTGGCACGAATGGAAATAAGTTCAAAACTACCAGCAGTTCGGTCTAATCCAATTCATTGGCGTTCAATATGGCGTCAGATTTGGAGGTGGACCAAGACGAGTCAAGCTCAAATCGAGTTATCAGCAGTGGAAAGTCATCAATCACAAGTCGTGCGCTCAAAACACTGAATTTCCGTGTCCAAACGTTTTTCAGAAAAACACTTATGTTTTGTTCAGAATTTGGTAGAGAGTCGACTATGAGTCTCCAAGTGGACTGATGCAAGTAATCGAAGAAAATTTTTAATTCAAGTTCGGTGAAGTCATATGCTTGTAACCGGATTCGATTCGAGTAATTGCTGAAGGAGACGCCACTGCTGTTATAGCCGTTTCTTGTATCGAATTGTCACGTCTCTGTGTGAGATTCGAAATGCTGAATATCGCCCTTCTTCGTGGAAGCGACCAACTCGCAGAAAGTCAAATTTGGTTAATGTGTTTTGAAATATATGTTGTCTAAAAGCATTTAGAAATGGAGCTGGGATACAGTGAGTTGAGCACGCGCCACCAAAGCTGGCTGGGTTTGATTCTCGGTTTGGTCATGCAGAATATATGAAACACAGTACTTGCGAACTGTCCAGCAGGAATGATCGGATAGTGCTTTTTACTGTACGATCCTGTTTTTAGTTAATGGTGTCTGTATCCGATCCGAATCCTGCTTTGCTTTGAAATCATACTATCCGTAATCGAAAACTATCCAAACGTGTATCTTTAATAATGCATAGGTAGACTCGGTGGCATGGCACAGAAAGCTGAAAAGATTATTCCGAAGATAATATACAAATGGTTGTACAATGTGCAACTTTCTCCAAGAGGTCAAAAATGACAATTTTTTTCACAGCCTGAATCCTCAAAATATTGAGTAAAGCGTTTCGGATCGGATAACCTCATCCATATCCGGATTAAAAGCAGATTTTGAATATCCGTATCTGGTTGAAAACTTACTATCCTACCGGATATCCAACCAACTAAACGGAGAGTATCTCTGCTGCCCAGCGTTGTTCTCGGCATTGAATGGATGGGTGCAAGGATAAAGGTCACGCGCGGCGTCGTCATTGACATACCACCGATGCATAGGCATACAATATTTTTGTGACTGAAAACCGGGACGCTTCAGAACGAGCCTTAATCACATAAATGTGGTTCATATCGTACTTGAAGTATGTACTGTAGCTATTTTCGATACCTATAGTTAAGACACCAAGAAAAACTAAAATAATACATTTTACCAAGAAACAAAACAACGTTCACAAGCATTTGTAAATTTGCTTATTAGCCCAGTAATGCTTTTCCGTAGACAATATTTTCTTCATGAAGTCTTCGTTCGATTTTATTTTCTCGTAGAAATCACAGCAGGAAAAGCCAGTGTTAATTGACTTTCAGGGCTTTCACATTCTGCTTCTGAACACATGAGATCACATGCTATTCATACTTGCTGACTGAATGCAAAACCGGGACTTTTTGGTTGACTGACCGGGACGCCGGGACAGAACCTTTAAACCGGGACTGTCCCGGCTAAAACGGGACGTATGGTATGCCTACCAATGCAGCCACTTGGCCTCCGGCACAAGCACGTGGGGCAGGTGCTGCTGACCATTTGTGACGCTCTAATGGAGTGCAAAAAGTTACTATTAAGACACTGAGGCTGAATTTCTTACTTTAATTTTTGAACATCGCATAAATTGCATTCAACGCCAAGTATAGGACGCCAATATTTTTCTCAGCATGTTGTAAAAAACTATTAGGAAACCTTTTTGGCACAGTTCAAATCGAGATCATACACGCAAAAGTACGCAGTAAACAATCTTGAGTTGTTGGAGAAAAGCATATGACTCTTGATCCCCCTTTTGGGTAAAATTTACAAATATATGAGTATGGTACAGTTTCTTGGAATGGCGTTGTTCCAAGCAGCCTGCACCTAAAATATTTGAATACATTCCTGGTTTAACCGATGTGGTAACTGCGGAGTTTTATTTCTTTTTCATACTTCATCTGGAAAAGTCTTCTAAAATACTTCTTCCAATATTTGTATTACCAAAACAGGCATAAGTAGCCTTATAATGAAAATCACGGCCAGTGAGAACGATACAAACGACATATTGCAAACGTTTCGAGAACTCCTGTTATCATCATCAGTGCATTGCAAATTGAACTGCAATGATCATGCTACAGAAACGTTTGCAATATGTCGTTTGTATCGTTCTCACTGGCCGTGATTTTCATTTTAAAGCTATTTAGCACTTCCGCTTTTCGTGTACCAGGTGTAAATAAAATGCAAGTAATATCGCCATGATTGAAAACTCCTTAATTGCCCCAGTGTTAAGGGCACAACCCAACACAAAGGCCACTTTGAAAATTGGATGATTTATTATTAGGTCATTATTAGTGCTTAAGATAGCAAGGAGACATAAGCCGTCGCAGAGGACTGAGATTGCTGATCCCTAGCCACACAGGTATGGGAACAGGCAAAGTTTTGGGGGTGTGAAGATTTTTTGCCGAAATGTCTCCGAAAAAAACTACTGCATTTCATTTCATGTTGGGCGCATTTTTTCAAATCAAGGCACTTCAAGGACCATTTCTGCCCAAATTTAACCCAAACATGCCCGAAAAGAACTAAATAAAAACATGATCTCCAAAAAAAACGTTTGCACCACTTTGATTTTGGGTGCCATTTTTGTAAAATCAAAGTACATACAGCAATTTTGCGAAGGTTTTCACTCATTTTGCCCAAATCTCCAGAGATTTTGCCCGGATTTTCACCAAATCAAATATTTGGAGGTGCGGTTGCACCCCCGCCTCCTGCACCAGTGCCCAGCCAGATCAAACGAAACAATTTGTCTACAGTTCAATCGCAAAAAAGGCTGCTGAAAGAGGAAATATTTAAAAGTACTTTCGAAGCGATACCAGGTGCTACGTTGCAGAATTTCCATAAAACAGGGTGGATTGCCTAGAGCTCAGGAACAACTTCAGTGAGAAGAGATCCAGCTTCGATTCTAATCGGGACTCCCCAGAAAAATTGTCAAAACATTTTCACCTCAACAGCTCCTTTCGAGAGTGCAAGTTGCATTTTGTGCGCCGTCGGAAGCGACGAGAAAAAGTGACGAAAGTTACATTGGGTGTTTCAGAAGAGCATCCTATTTTGAGAGGTTGCAACCTCTTCATAAAGTTTGCTGAAGAGTATGATTTGGTGGAAATACATATTTTTCCTTTTCATCAAACGTAATGAAGGATTCGTAAATTGCTTATAAATCTTTTTGGGATAGAAACAAAAAAGTTATTATCCAATCAGCTGGAAGCTTAATGACAAAAAGCAACTTGTATAAGTGGGTTGGGAAAGAATTGCTCTCTGCAACGGACACGAAGCAAGATTGCGCGGATTTGGGTTGTCGCAGTTTATCCAAACGCACTGTGGTAGACAAGTGATGTCAAGACCACCTAGAAAAAAGCACCGAGAGTGATTCTAATGACTCCTATAAAAAGATCTTGCGTGAAGCACGCTTACAAACAGCAGTTGCAGCCTAGTTGACTGCACTACAGTTTCAACAACAGCCAGGCTGTGAAGCAGTGTAGTAAAATAGCAAATTAGTTCTGCGAGCCTACCAGTGCTAGAAACAAACGTGGGCTAGCAAATCGAAGTTTGTGTAGGTTCGCGCAAAGTGCACCTAAAGCTATAAATACATCAAAGCACCGAGGATTGTCAAACAAATATCAGAGCAAAATTTTATTTCATGTAGCAATTATGAAAACGCAACACTGCCATTTGGCCACGTAGTACAAGTCAAGCGATTTCACCAATTCAACTAAGAATGCAGAAAGTGCAGCCAGCAGGTGGTTGAATTACTTTTATCTTGAATCTCAAACGGTGGATGCACTCATAATTAATTTCAAGGTTTGGTTGCATTGTCATCGCGCATACTTGCCTAAGCAAGTAAATTTGAAGCAGCAATCACCAAAATGCTAGTCTCCACGACTATTGCAAACAGGGCGGCTCGTCTAGATGGGCTGCGGGACTGCAGCCTTCCCTGAAAATTCAAAATAATATGATTCCGCCAGTTTCGCCCTAATTTTGCGTTTACTCACCGACGCAGAAAACACAAACGTAACTGCTTCCTATGCAATTCTTAAATTTTCATTATCTGACATCTCAATTAATATATTTAGTTGAAATTTTATTTGTGCTAGCTAAACAGTACTGTCTTTAGAAACGCCATTAACTTGAAACACCACTAATGGTTAGTCACAGCCAACGACAACATATCACATGTTCATCCAGAGATGGACATTTCTGACCCCCTGACCATTTCCATCACGTGCCGCCACTGCTCGCAACTAACGTGCAGTACATACCCATTTTTTGTCATCAAAAGCATTTTAAACAATATGCTCAGGATCCAGGTATATTCTCTCAGTCTTCACCTAGCAAAGGCTCTTCATCACTGTTGAGAACAATTTCTTCCTCCATCTGATTCGGCGCTTGCTGGGTACCTGATTCATTGTCGTCTACTTCATTCTTTGTTACCTCAGCTCCGTCTGGCAATGCGTCATTGCTATCGTCATCAGACAGGTTTTGCAAGATTTCCTGGGATACGGAGCCGTCAGAGTCACCAAGAGATATTTCCTTCACAGCCGCTTGTATTTGTGGTTGGACAGGTAAAGGGTCTGGATGAGGAACTCGAACGCGTAGAGGTGGTGAAGGTAACGGGGATGGCATTACGTCAGAGATGGGTTCAGAGGCAGGTGTTGTTGGAAGAGGATTTTCGACCGAAGATTGTTCAGCTGATTGAGGGTGTTTCTCCGCAGTAGGTGGAGAAGGGT
>JGI24022J15233_10007979_pt1 | contig 11751 bp, 9 predicted proteins | sample Ectturendosymbi2_FD_15233 | JGI IMG/M metagenome (IMG submission 15233)
GACTGGGGTTTGGGGGTGCTGAAATTTTCACCAACTTTTGGTGTTTTGTCCATAATTTCAGCTACAGATACCCTAGAAAGTCATTCAAGAGCTCTGAAGATGCGGATTTTGGCCTAGTTTCCGAAAAAATCTTGAGCTATAATAATGGCCTAATGGGTTGTGGTCCAGGGCCAGGTAAAGGTACCCAAAAGAACTCCCATTGTGGCGTTCCCCCCCGAAAAATCCCCACCGAAAACGAATAATTGTTTTTTTCTATTTCGACTACAAGACTTGCAGAATCCGTATAAAGTTTGAACAGCTCTCTAGCTCAATCGCCTGGCGAGTTATAGGACTGCAAATCTCTGCATGAAACGTGACTTTCGTGGGACTGAAAGGGTTTTAAACATTTTTGTTAGCTAGCAAACTCAACGCAACTGCATACAAACGCATCCGGTACAAGAAAATTCAGCTTTCCATGGCTGCCGCTCAGAGTAACTCATTGATTACATAAAGGGCAACGCACACCAGGTTCAATATAACATTCCTAGCTTTGAGGCACTGTTACGAAAAAACATGTACCTGTTTCTCGAAAGATGGGGAAAATCTGACAACATATGGTTGCATGCTTTGCTGCAGTCAGATAGTTTGCATTCGTCCCTATTCTTTGAACACTGCAGTTGCATTTTACTCTGTGAATGAGTGATCGAACTTTGCAGTGTCTGTTTGATTGACGTACGTCATGTCACAAGGCAATCGCTTTTGACCTGGACTCGACCAGTTTAGGTCTTGGCGCCCTATTCCGCAGTAGTGCTGCAACAAGTCTTACGTGTTAGCTAACATTAGTGTTAACAATGTGTCCGTGAACCTGTGGTTCTGCCTTCAACGCAGTTGCAAAAAGTGTCTGTAATCCTGTGATTCCACCGGCTGCAATGCTTGTAAAACGTTAAGTTTTGTCTGTTTTTTTTCAACCTGCGTTATGCAGGGTGTGTGGGTTATACTGTGGACTTCGTGTCTGGTCACAAAAAATAAATTAAATACAGTAAAAGAATATCCAGCTTCCATGGCTGCCCTCAGCGCTGCTCGTTGATAACGTAAAGGGCAAGCCATCGCGCCATAATAATTTCGATTCCTGTTTCGTCAAAGTCTATTCATCGTAAGTCCGTGTTTGCTCAACTCAGATAAGGAATACAAAACTGTAATGCAAAGGAATGTCAAGCGAAACTGCAGGTAGTTTCCCAAGCAATCACAGTGTTTAATTTTCTGCGCTGCTGCTTTTCTATTAACCCCGCATCTAAATTTAGCAGTGGAAAATTCCATGCCAGAAATGTGTGACTTTGGCCACGTAGCACGAAAAACGAAATGTTTTGCAGAAAATGACAATGTCCAACTTATGGGAAATCCATGTGACTTATTACAATTTTGCTTTGAGTGAAATCAGTTTCTAGGCTTCGAAGATGAAATGATTTCATTTGATATCAGGCGCTTTTCAGCGAAATATTCCTTTATTCATGGGAAAGATCGCGAAACATGATCATAAAGCCAAATGAACTAGTTAGTCATTTTCAAAATTACACGCAACCTAATATTGCATACTACTCTCAGTGGTTCAGTTATACGCACTCACCTTACACAGTGAGCTGGACGAAAAGACAAACCCGCGAAGTGCTTTAGAGCATTTGCAACAATCAATCACTACTTTTTCAATGATATCAATATCGGAATACTGTCATACTAGCAAATATAGCTTAACACATGATCTGCATTTAGATGTTTGGTAGCTGGTTGCTGGAATATTTTGACTGGACTTGTGGAACATTTTTTTTACAAAATTTGAAGACAATCGAAATTATGTATTGTTATATGTGGCAAATGGCAACGATTTTTCTTTTCGTTTGCATTAACAGCAAACGAAGCATGGTTCGTTTTATGTCTCTCAATAAAAGGAAGTCAGTGCGAACTGCTCCAAAATGGCAATGCACTGGTGCTTGACGAGAATTCAAGTACTTAGATGTGGTATTCATGAGTGACCGAAGACGGAACAAGGAGATTGAAACACGGATTGGTAAAGCAAATGCAGCTCTGCGTGAGAGCCATCGCTCTGTGATCACAAAAGAGAGCTTTGAAACACCACATACTGTCAGTTTATAATTTGATCATTTTTCTCATCCTTACTTATGGTCATGAATCTTGGGTATTTCTGCAAGAATATTATCCCAAGTGCAAGTGGCAGAGATGCTTTTTTTGCGAATATTTAACGATGCGACACTTCGCGACAAATTGCGGAGCTGTGAAATTCGTAAAGCACAGTATTTCCTACCACTTTTCCGAATCGCAGAGCAGATTTGCGTTGCCTGCGTTGCCTAGGCCATGTGTCCAGAAAAGAATATCTAATCAAGCCCTCTTGGCTACACACATATGAAGGGGCACAGAGGTTCTACAAGGACCAGATGTGGTGACTACTTCCACGACCTTGCTTGGTCTCGTCTAGTAGGTGACGTATTTCGATCCCTCCCATGGTTGCACTGCCCCTCAAAACCTCCCATGAGGAAAAGCGGGCATGAAAATGAATAAAAAGTTTTCGTCGATTTAGGACTTTCTCTTTTGCAACCTAATTAGTACTTTATGAAACCCCTAGCGTTCGATATTAGGAAGGATATTTTTAATGAAATCAATTTATTATCTTGAAATATCTGAAAAGTCAGTGCATACGAAAACATACAAGAAAATGCTGCTTTTATGTCTGGTGTATGGACATCTCACTGATGTGCGGCAAGCCCGTAACGCCATAATATTTTCGGTTACTCTATGATCGAAAATCGACTTTTCGGGGCCACATGTTCTGTTTTCCCGCTGCGCACATGGTGCATACACAGGCAGCGATCGAAAGGAATGTTCCCTCGAAGAAAAGCTTGGGCTATTTAGGAAGGACCAAAGCTTTTAAATTTCTGCGCCGCTACCCCTCGAGTTAATACACAAAAATAGAATCACTTCAAATTCAATGCGATGGCGTGCGAAGGTGCTTGACGTCATTGCCACAGTACGTGAAACAAAACAGCTTGCAGAAAATATCGTTGTCAAAATACAGTGAAATTCAGATGATTTCAAGCGAAATATACTTTTCGTAAAACTGCGCTTAAAACTAGAGTAATGCGCATTTCTGCGTTTGTGCAAAAATGCAATAACCTGTTTTACTGAGGATAATAGTGAAAGTTATATCCGGAACTGTTTCATGGTAATAACGATGTTGAAAAGAAGCTGTTGTTCCTGATTTAATTAATTTTGTTATGATTTCTCTAATGATACAAATTTGTGATGAAATAACAAAACAAGCAAACCGAATGTAGCTTGCATACATTTTTGATGCTGTCCTAGAGATAAAAATAATGAACCTGCTAACGGGTGCTAACGTTTATATAATTGCTAGCAATACTCATTCTCTGGGTCTATAAAACAACCTTTGAATGGTCATTTTGATTTCATTTTCAACTCAGGTTTTTTATTTACTCCTACCATGAATGTGCTTATGTGTAGGAAAGTTCAAACATAAGTTTTGTAACAAAATCATAAAAGTACTGCACAGGGGCTTTACAATTCCTGATGCCAGCAAGAGCAATATGCGTGGTCACATAAAATAACAGCCTGCTTCCTCGTGTTAATCTTGAACACTGTGCTCGCTACTGCACTGCAAGGATATACGCGCTGACTTTCCTCGGACGTGATAAGATATTGTTCTGCTTATTCCAAAAATAATATGTTAAAAGCTGATAGGCCACAAATTCCAAACCAATTGCAAATATTGGAACCAAAGCAAGTTTAAAATGGGTTGTGAAAAGCATTGAAAAAGTTAGACGGAGCTGATGTGAACTGACGTTATGTGTGTTAATATTGCTGCGCATGAACGAAGAGACAAAGCAATATATTTGGTAATCAACATCACTAAAAAGCACAGGGGACCTCGCTGAAGGACCTCAAGGTTCTCATTGCATCCGGCTCAATAGCAAAACTTCCCATCACTGCATCTACATGCGCAAATCCACGATTTGCACATTATGAGACCAACGTAATGCAGAGCATGTTGAGCTGGCTCAGAAGACTTAAGGTGATGGAGCAGAGAAAAAAAATACTACTGCTTCCAGGCAATACAATTTTGTTCGCTTGCAAGTTTAGCAATTTAAAGGTCACTATGATCTCAAGAAATGCTTGTATCCGTGAACTTGGCATACAGTTGTATGAAACTGAAATGCAAGTGTTTCCCACGCACAGAGTATTTCAAAATTCAAAATTAAGTTTTTGAAATGATGAAATAAACATACTGTAGAGTTTCAGGGAAAAATACATTTTTAAATTTGCAACCCACTACGCAGACTGTTCAAGAACACATGTTACAGACATGAATGCTCTTAGTGTTTACAGATCATACAAACTAAGCCTGTGAATGCTTCAAGTACAGGCAGTAAAGATGGGATGTTTGCGAAGGGTCTACGGCGTGACACTTCGCGACAAAGTGCGCAGCTTTGAAGTTCGCACAGGAAAACCCAGTGAGTATGAGCTTGATTTAAGCTTTGATTAACGTTAGCTTTCAAAATGTAGTAAGTTATTTTTTGATGATTTAAAACCAAAGTGCAAGGATATGCAAAAATGAAGGCGGTTGGTTGGTTTTCCATCGTGTCTGTAAAGCTTTTATTAAGATGCTATAGAGCTAGCAAAATGCATAGCTTCAAGCTATAAGGCTGGCATGAGAAATCCCTCATGTTCTCAGTCGCAAAGACCAAGAGAAACGAATCATCGAGGTATGGTTATTGTTTCAAAGAAGGTGAAGGTAAACTAATATGCTGTGCAGGTGGCTGAAGCAGATGGTTTAATCTTAGCTGTGTTGAAATAACAGAGGTTGGAAACGATAATCTTCTTCTAAACAAAAAGTCCATTTGGAATGGTCAAGATTGTCAATTAATGCAGATAAAGTATCCAGTACCAACTCCCATTTGTTTCACATGATACAAAAATATTGACGTTTTCACATGACACACAAGCTTGAGCTATTCAGGGTGATAACTTTCACGTGCTATAAAATTCACCTGCTTCACGAATTTAAAATTGTAAAGGTAATATTACAAAATTTTAAGGATTTTTTGTTTTTCAAAATACATTTGTACTTTTTGAAACGCTTAACGTTCGATATTACGAAAGATAATCTAAGCTTACAACAGTTCGTTTAGCTTGTATTGTCCTAAACGTAACTGGATGCAAACGCAGACAAGAAAATGCTGTTTCCATGGCTGGGGATGGAGGAAATCATTGAATCATGCTCACTGTGGCAAGCTCGTTAACGTCACAAGAACTTCAGGTCGTCTTTGTTCAAAAATCAACACTTTTCAGATCAACGCGATTCTGCGTTCTCGGTACGCAAATAACAAATGCAAAAGTTGTGATCTGAAGCAATTTTTCGGCCAAAGAAAACTGTGGCCTATTGCGCGAACGGTCAAAGGTTTTAAATTTCTGTGCTGTTACACGTCGAGACCCTCCACTGTTAACACAATTTCATACTATAGCTCGCGAAGGTACGTTACATCTGCGAAAGCAAGGGGAGATGAGCGTCACAGACCAATCGTGACACTCCAAAATGAGTGCAGGAACCGCCTATTGACGAAACGGAAATGAAAATCATTAGCAAATACCCTTGCACAAATTGATGTAACCATTACATGATCAAATATCTCGTCATTATCTGTCATTTCTAGCTATCACATGATCAAATATCTCGTCATTATCTGTCATTTCCAGCCATTACATGATCAAATATGTGATCATTATCAAATATCTCGTCTCGTCATTATGAGTAAAATACAAAAATTAACTATTTGCACAACGCGAGACCAACGAAATGTGAAACTTTTTGAGCTGACCTAGAAACCCTCAATCTGATAAAAGAAAGTTCATGGTATTGTATCCTTTAATGCCAATCACTGTTGGGTCGGGAGTGTGAAAGACATGTCAAAGAACAAATTTTGATGCCGTAATTAATATATGGGTTCGTTACGGACACCAAGGTAAGTTATCGCAAAATCTTAATGTTTGTTTAAACTACCTATATTTTACCCGGTAGTCAACACAAGAGAATATCTTTTTGTAAATATGATATTTAATTCAGAACGTTAAGCATTTCACAAACAAAAGTACGATAAATTAACGCTGTCAAAAGAACACTGATTATTTGGCTAAATAAAGTACCCTTTCAGTATACAAGGTCCGTTCGAGCAATACAGGTGCTTGAACCATCACTTCGAAGAACGATCGTACTTATGTCGATCGTACTGATCATAACAACGTTCAGATGAAGGTCAAACGTACCGAACAAACGTTGAGCTTGTAGAACAAACGAACAGAACTTCGTAGTGTTTGTAGAATGAACGAACAGAACTTCGTAGAGTAAGTAGAACGAACGAACAGAACTTCGCAGAGTTTGTAGAACGAACGATCATAGCATGGTACAGGTGACCAAGCGTACATTTTTTCAGTTCCAACGTTGAGATCCATCTTCGAGACCACGAGGTAGTCTGAAATCTGTGGGCTTCTTCCCAGTATATTTATAAGGTAACGGGTTCTATCTTGTATTGCTACCACCAACAAAGTGCATCATTTTTAGTTTATTCTTTATGTCTGTGATTCCAAGGTGTTCTTAACGGGAAATTTAATTACTTAGTTTACTTATGATAGCTTCGGTTCTACACTGTTCTGGCGCGTTTCGCAATTGCCGGTGCATCCTGATTTCGTCTTGTCATTCGCTGCATGCATCGCATCGTAGAACCACCCACTTCCTTAATTAGAGTTGGCTTGAGGGCTCCGTTTTGTAATCTCCTGTCAGTCTTGTACCTCCCGGTGCTTTGCTCTTCGTGCTTTTAATCTTGATACTCTCTCGTCGGCTTCCTTCAGCTCGCTAATTAAGCTTCCCAGTTAATCTTGCTTCATCTCTTGTTTTCCAGGTCCTTGCATAGACTTTGTTTGCATTTCAGTTCGTCTTGCAGCATTTGTGCATTCTGCTGATCGTTCCATCACGGGTTTATCATAAGGTCATTGCCTTGCTGCTTAACATACATATTGTCTCATAAGAATCGCTCACTACGTTCTCCTGTATGTCATTTGCTGCATATGTATCATAGGCTTTTTGTTTTGTGTCGTTTTTTATTGGAATTTTTGTCAAATAGTGTTGTGAACAACACTTGCTCACAACAATGGAAAGAACCGTTTTGAAATTGTTTTTGCAACACTAAAAAACCCTTCAAAAAACTATACATGTTTTATTTCGAGACGTTTCGGATTATTCTTAATCCATCTTCAGTCAAAAAAAAAAAAACAAATTTTTTGCGAGAATTATGTTGGGGTTGCGAGAAAGGTAGGTAAAAGCGAGAATTATGCGAGAAGCGAGAATTATGTTGGGGTTTACATTTCTGTAAACTTGCCTTTTTTTGACTGAAGATGGATTAAGGATAATCCGAAACGTCTCGAAATAAAACATGTATAGTTTTTTGAAGGCTTTTTTAGTCTTGATGAAACTGTTAAGTCTATCCCAGTTTTATGCTCCAAAATTGTTTTTGTTGATGAATTATGAGCCAGGGGCGGATCCACATCAGCGAAAGCGAATTGGGACAACGAAGATTTCTTCTGTTCTGGGAAACAAAAACAACTCACATGAAACAGCAAATTATTCCATAAAAGCATGTGACTGGAAACCTGAACATCACTCGCATACAGGAAAAGAGCCTAAACAAATTGAAGCAGCCATGTGTTATTGCCTTGATGGTGTGGTGGCGATATTTGCAAATCCTGAAATAGCAGGCTATGTTAATTAATGGACCTTACTGTGAGGAAGGGTGTGCATGTCGAGGATGAAGCTGATAGGCTGCTCCCCGTGCTTCATTAAGGCATACGTACCAAAATCAACTGCTCAGTATACCATATTGTCTCGAAAACTAAACACCCTTCTGAGAGACTTCAAAGCACATTTTGGAAACCACGCTGCTGCTGATCAGGGGAAAGTAGTGACCACCCACGATCTAACTGAAAACATAAATCAAAACCGAACTACATTTCCATTACAGCAACAATTTTGCAGCAAATCATCTTCCATCATGAACGCCTTATTTGAAACAGAGATTTACCAACCACCAGCAACGATTCCTTGTGGCAGCGGTCACTGATTGATTAATTGCTGCATCGTTTCAGTTGACTTCGTCCAATCAAAGAACCCTTATGCATTGCATAAACTGGTGAAGGTGATAATACATGTCCGATCGCGAGGCGAACAACAGCACTGACTTCAACTTCCTTGATCAAAGTCTTTAATTTCACATGTTTCATTTAACCATACCCTGAAAGAATCAGCGCGCTTTTGTTGAGAAGCGAGAATTATGTTGGGGTCTCAAAATTGAAGTAAAACCAAAGTTCAGCTACAACAAAACCGCTCACATTGTTTCGAAAAAAAGAGATTGGTGGAATAAAATGAAGATGCGAAATATATAAAGAAGGTTGTGTAAAAGAAACAGATGAAGAAAATAGACAGTCGAAAACAGGAAGACTACTTCCCAAATTTGGTCTAGAGCTTAATTTATAATCTACGGCAGTGGAGGGCGGTTTGTCTGATATAAACTTACAATGTGAATTAAGGTTATTCTGCAGTAAATATTCGTCGCCGAATCAGCGTCGGCGGAACTGCATCGCTAAACTGTCCCATTCCACAAGGCAGCCGCCTATTTCGCCTAAAGGTAGAGCCGGCACTGAGTTTTGACAACAGAAAAAATATGGCATCAGTGATCAGTGTTCACTCTGTTTGTTTTGGAACAGCAGACCACCGTTGCTGTTGGTAATGCTTGCTTCATCGATCCCTTTTTACATAAAATATTATTTCACGCCCATGTGCTGTATGAACATTTCTGTAAACTTGCCTTTCGACAGAATTTAAACTTTTTCTATTTCAAATACTTTTGTTTTATTGCCAATTCCTTGTTCATTTATGATAACGAGTCAGTAAACTTTCATCAAAAACCCTGTGTTCGTATCAGTTCCTTTGGCCGAGTTTGGAAATAGCGCAAAAATATTTTGCTTAGCGTCACTGAGAGTCTTTGCTCAAGCAGAGTGTTTGGTTAATGCTACCAGCGACTACTGAAACACCAGAAATTGATAACGTTCAAGTTTGTATTTCGTTTTACACTTGGCAAAGGTGACAGAGGGCTTTCTGTTGTTCGGTGTAAGAATTCATTTAACTTGAGTTGATGCCAACAGCAAGGTAACACAAGTAGTTCCCGGCTTTGTTTGAAATATTTTTGCAAGACTTTCATTTCGTAATTCATTAAAATGGTAAACTATCACGAAAAAACGTTTAGAAACACTCACGTCTACATTCCAGGAATATTACTACATTTGAACCGAACTGTCTAACTTTTCTGCATTGCTCTCCAGTTTTACCTATCCAGCAGAGGCTTTAACGGACAACGCCGATGCACACTATAAATCCATGAGTTACTACACTCAATACCTCCGGTGAAGAAGTATTGGGTGTAGTGCGCCTGCACATCCTGAGTAAAACAAATTGCGGTAGTTGCAACAGATTCTGTTTTCGATGACGACTATATCAGCCATTGACAATCTGCCGCTTCACCATTTGGAAGTACTCTTTTATTGCAGTAACTACCTTAATTACAGAAAAAGTATATTCTTTAATATATGGGCCAACTCTGGCTGTTAAAAAACAAAAAACAAATCACCGACATAATACCTGCCTATCAATGTATACTTTACATTTGAATAATGGTTATAGTGAAAACCATCAAATTATTAGAGCATCGGTTAGGAGCACAAACCTTCTTGTAGCAGATTTTAAATATCCAGGAATTTTTTCTTCCTTTCTAACATGAAATACATAAAGTAAATTGCAGATTTCCCAATGACCACAAGCGCACTTTTCAGAAAATTTTCAATACCAGGAAGTATGTTGGCATAACAGCCTCTTGAACGTCTACAAAAGTCATCCCAATTTTGCACCTTTTCAGATATTTTGCAACATCTAATTTGTTAGGCTATACCTCAGAAAACACGACGTCAATCTGGGTGAGAATGATGCCATAACCTTCGTTTTGGTAGTATTACTGCACATGATGCAACTTTTAACCACATGAACATAATAAGGCTTACATCGCTTAAATCTGACTTTCACCTCTCCTTCGGCGAAGAAGAAGATCCACAAATTTATTTTCTCTCTCTTCGATGGACGTCGAAACGACGAATCCGATCCATCATCGTATCTTTGGAGGTGGGATTGTTCGTGGCTGTACAGTCCTATGCGTGATAGACATGTACGGCCACAGGTGGAACACAGATAAGCGGGGTTGCTTACTCTCTTCCGAGGAACAAGTTCATGCCGTCGGTGACGTCTCTCACTTTCATTTTTATCCTGCGTTGCTTGCATGGAGAGAATGCCAGTAGTACAAATGTCTCGCCAGCACTTGCGATCCGCTGTTAATGTTTCCAATTGGTCAAGGGGAATTGCATTCTTCTTAAGTGTTGCCTTCAGACAATCCTTAAAACGTTTGTACTGTCCCCAGCAGATCTTCGTCCCTCTTTTAACTCACCATAAAGCACACGTCGCGGCAGTCGTTTATCCGGCATTCGGATGACATGCCCTGTCCATCTGAGCTGGCGCTCAGCAATGATGGCGTCCATCGAAAGGCAGTGGGCACGGTGACGAATCTCTACATGGGGAACTTTGTCCCACCAGTGTAGTCTAAGCATTCTTTGAAGGCAGGAAATGTGGAATTGTTCAAGAGCCTTGATGTGACGGCCATATAGGACCTAGGTCTCGCAACCATAAAGTAGCGTTGACAAACAGACAACTTTGGAAACAGCCATCTTGTTCTTGAGGCTCAGGTTTCTGTTCAAAAGTATTCGTCGTGAGAGTCGTCCGAAAGCAGATGAAGCAAAGCGTACACGACGCTGGATGTCGGGTGATAGATCAAGCTTATTGTTTGGGACAGTGCCCAAATATACTGTTGCGATCGGAAATCCCTAGCGGCATGTGCGCAAAGGTTCGCACTGTGGCAGCAAAAAACGATAGAGATCACCCGACGAGATCAATCCATTTTTGCTTGTTCGCGCCACATATATATCGTGTTTTTCTTCACGAAAATCCCGTTCATGGTGAATCACACATTTAACGCAGCGCAACCGGAGAGGTTGCAACAATACAAACTCATCCACATTGGCGATGGGGCAGTCTTTGATTGTGAAAATTTCGAAACATGTATCCTCAATTCAAAGAAGAGGTAGATGAAGGATTTCGTGTGCAATGAAATTAGAGTAGATATGTGAGNGCACAGTCCACGATCCACTATCTTGGCACCAAGAAAAGAAANCCGATGGTAAGGAAGATTCATGACAATCGGCTTCACTGGATGTTGCAGCATCATACAACATACCCAGAAATTGGGAAGTGCCAGCACNCTGATGCTGCATGGATTTGATTTTGGTGTTGCCATCGCCTTGAGCAGGGTTTCTCAACCTGGGATGCTAGCACGCCCAGGGCTTGCTGAAATCCATTTCATGGGGTGCTGGGGAAGGTCACACACGTGGCGGTGAAAGGTAAAAGGTAGATATTCTGCACTTGTCTTGCTTTATGCTTATAGTAACCAGGTGTTAGCCAAAGGTAGGGGGAGCTGGACAGCTTCGGCGTGACCAAAAGGGTTGCTGAGGTAGATAAAGGTTGAGAAACGCTGACCTAGAGGG
>JGI24022J15233_10007982_pt1 | contig 11748 bp, 9 predicted proteins | sample Ectturendosymbi2_FD_15233 | JGI IMG/M metagenome (IMG submission 15233)
TTTCACCTTCAGCTCCGCAACCCTGTTTCTAGGTCGGAAGGAACTGCAATTCAGCCTCAAGGACCCGCGTAGTGTGTGCGTTTCAGTTTCCTGAAAAATTGTCATGCCTCATGTGAGCAGTTCCTGGTAACAAAAGCGCAGTAACTTGCACCAGGGTAAAGTTCAGGTAAGTGGTCCGCACTCACATGCGACAGACCATTACAAGCGGCACTCCAAACCATTATACGTTGATTTCACCAATCTTTTCCTTTCACTGCAGTTCTCGGCGCTGTCATGGCAAGCATGCCACACCTCAGCAGGTTGAATGCAGTACTGAATCAGCACGACCGATCTGTGAGAGTGACACCGAGGCCAGTGCTGAGAGAGCTGCTGACGTATCCGGTGACGTGCTACAAACGTCGATGAAGGACATCGACAACTAACCAGCGTCGCTTAATGCCGCTCGAAGTTCGTAGGCGTCGAAGCTTCCGCTGCCGTCTTTGTCGAATTGCTTGAAAACACTCTGCAAAAAATGGGAAGCACAATTTTAACAAGAAATTTCTTGGCGATTTCATTCAAAAAAGGTGAACCTTGTTCGTCAGTTCAAAAAACAACGTCTTGTGTTAGAACGAAATTTTCGATTGAATTTTCTGCCACACTTATTTAAGACAGGTTGTTGAAACAATGATTTTCGCCAACGGGCCTATGCAGTGAAGTCGTCGTTGTGACCACACGCGCACGATGCTGAGATGTCGAGCGGTGGATTTGAAATATTCACAAATTTCCATCCACAGCAATTTGTCACGACTTTTGGAATGAAAACGGCACCAGCCAAGCCCGAATGTTGGTTATTCACTTTTGACGAGGGCAAAATAAGTGACGTATCTCGCTTGACGTCATCGTCGACGTTGCTAAAACGAAAAGCTACAACTGACACAAGCTATCGTCAAAGCATTTAACAGGTTGCATGACCGGACCAAGTCACGAATGAATTTAAAAGTTTACTGTCTACACTGAAATACAAATACTGCCAAAAATTATTCTACACCACTCAGTATGCCTTCCCTCTTCACGACTCAGCTCGCATATCACTGAAAATAGTTGCGTGCATGGGCGGATTAAGGTATGTGGGGCCCCTGACTGAAACTTAGAAAAAGGCCCTTTCTGTATATATAAAACTGTCGTTAATAGGGGAAAAAATAAATTAACGAACTGTATGATTTCTCTTATTGAAACAAAAAACTTGAGTAAAAAAAAACAAATCGTTAACTAATACGGACGTCACAATGTGAACGAAACTCATTGATTTTAAGTCTACATTTCTTGCTGGAGACTTGAAACCATGTCGATAAATGTTCACAATACACCGGTGGAATGTTTTGAATATACAGTGGCCACTCCGTTGACGACCACCCCATTATCACGACCACTTGAACGTGGTCGTCCCTATGTCAATACTCAATACCTTTTGTTTCACAAACGCGACCACCCTGGCATCCATATCGCGGCCACAATCGAGCTGTTACAGAACTGCTAATCGAACTCAGCGTAAAACGACCACCATATTCTATCGGTATCCTTTCGCTGTAAAACTGGTGACTTGTCGGCAGCAATTTGCTCAGCTGCATCATGTTGTCCTGAAGCATCGTGGATACAGGGATGTAAGCGTGAGTGCAAGCACAATAAGTGCCAATGTGACGTAACAAACTCGTACTGTAAACTCTTCTGAAATTTGTCCTGCCGACATCGAAACATCGACCTTTTCCGTTGTGTGATTTTATAGAACAGTGACGATATGCTGTGGCAGCAAGTAAGACAAAGCTAAATAACTTTCAACCAAAGAAAGAATTGCACAAATGATCGCGATCAGCGTGGTCCAAACCCTGGCACGCGGGCCGCATGCGGCCCGCGGACAGTTTTTGTGCGACCCGCGAACACTTTGGATGTGCCGGACATTTCACAAAATCATAAATGCAGATACAGTGTATTAGCCACACAGCTCTAGTAAGTCACACATCATTGAAGTGCCGGTCAATATGCAACTATTATGGGGTAACAATATCTATTTACGATTTATGATGNTACAATAACTATAACTAACCTCTAGGCTAGGCTTTCTGTAANCACAAAGCATGCGTTCGTGTTTGATAATTAAAAATTGTTGCAAGTNTANATTCTGCAATTCAGTCGCAAGTAAGATTAGAAGATTTACATTGTGGAAGTAATCATAGTCAAGTGTAGCATTAACAAAAAATGAGTGTCAGGAGAAAAGTGTCAGAGGTGTGAAAACGCCTTTCTGCTTTTTAAGTACTGCAGAAGCCGATTATCGGCTTTTGAGCTCGGTTTTTGCCATAACTCGCAAACCACTGTTAGCAAGATCCACAAATGAGACATTGTAATAAAGGTTTATGAGCTATCGTTTTGATAAGCCCCCAAAAAGGTATGTTTGCATTTGAAATTGTTGAGAAAAATGCAGTTTTTTGTTTATTGGCAAGCAATATTTGGCAATTTTTGGTTATTTTAAAAAATCGCCTTCACGCTTGCCTGTCACCATTTTCGAAACACTTTTTTGGCTTGGAGTCCTGGCAAGGATCAAAACTAACTACAAACACCAAAAAAGTCACTTATCCTTGCTTTGCGGGGAAAATGTTTGGGCAAAAAATGCATTTTTTCAAAATTTGAACAAATACGATTTTTCCGTTTTTACGCCAAAACTTTTGCCAAAAGCATTTTGGAGTGTACCATTCGAAAGCCGATAATCGGCTTCTGCAGTACTTAAGTTCATATTTTTGATAAAAGCTTTGTCAAGTTTTTGTGGAATTTCTGTCAATACTTTAAATTACGATGACTTTTTTCCTCTTTATTTTTACTCGAAAAATGATAGTATTTTGTAAAACGTTAATGTCAACATGTTCTGCGAGTTCCAGATTTTTTCGTTATATGGAACTGGTGGTATGGGCCTTCGAAGACGAAAAATGATAAAAACGTCCAAAAAATCTTTCTCCCTGGATCCCCAAAAACATGTTGAGTTTTTTTGCCTACAGTTTTTGAAAGTGTCAGATATGGTTGAATTTTGTATGCGGAACGAATTTTCTGCCGTGTTTTGTTCTCTCTCAACAGGTCGTTGAACAAAACCACTGTTTTGGCAGCAAGATTGTTTTTTTCCCTGCCCGACATCATAAACACGCCTTTAAGACAACAAAGGATGTGTCGTCAAACAAACTTGCTTACAATATCTTACGTGTTGTCGTAGCTTCAGCGGTTCGCGAGGTATCGCAAAAATCGCAACGAAAAGCCAATATATTTACTTCAGGGTCAATCAATTGTGGCACGAATTTTTTGCAAATTTTCCTACCGACCGTATTTGGTGAACGTGCATTGCCTCTGTACATCTTGAAATTGCCGGGGCGTCCTAGGCAAGGTCTGTCCAGCATCCCTCCCCCAAAAAATACCCTTTTCCGTTGTACATATGGCGTAGATAAGAACGATTTCTGCATCCTGCAAATTTTTAGATGAATACCGAATTTATTTGAACACAAAGTTCATCAAAATATTATCTGCACAAGTTGCAAGCGTTACTGCATTCATATAAAGAAAAAATCTAGCATAGGCATCAAACCACAGTTACAGTCCCGTTGCTAGATCTGGTATTGTAACAATCAACGACGTTCCACATGCACAACAAACCTTTGACCATCGCGGACATCACCAAGTTGGTTATGGTGCGTAACAGTTGGAAGCTGTTTGGTTAAATAAATTAAGGTGGTGCGTCCAATAACTAAAAATCGAAACTTAACTCGTTAACTACAGTACTACTAACGCCAATAACGCAGATTGGCCAACAGCGACACATGGAACAGAATGGCTGATGATACCATGGATACCTGTTTGAGTCTGTCGACTACCAAAATTAATGCGGACATTGACTAAATAACCAAAATCAATAAACAATATTTGTTTTGTTATTTTATTGGTGTGTTGTGTACCTTTTTTCTAGCAGAAAATCTTTATTAAGAGTCCCAAACAATGAAACAGAAAACTTCAAAGTGAAAACTACTTTCGAATCCAACGTTGCGTTAGGTGTACAGCAAACAGTAGGTCTGCTGGAACAGCAAGCCAGTCTCCTAATCGCAATGGAATTCCTCTCTTTGCGGCCCGCAATTTTTTCCTCAAACCGTAATGTGGCCCTTCGTGCTCGCAGTCATGGACCACCCTGATCGCGATAATACATGGAACCTTCAGGAATGCAGGTGTAACGCGACCACCCCAGCCTCGGTAACACGACCAACAGAGTGCCGTCCAGTGGGTGGTCGTGCTAGCGGAGCTCCACTGGATATATCTATATGTAAAGACATTTTTGAGGTACATAAAAGTTTCTTTAAAAATTATTTTCCGAAAAATATGCTTTCCATACCAGATTCCCGACCAAAATAACACTAACCTAACCTGAAAACCAACCAAAATTTAACCTAACCTTACCTGCCATAATAGCCCGGCTTCATAAGTCCAAAATTAATATGGCAAAAATAATAATTGTACTCACTGCAATTCAGTATTTCATTTTTCTGTTCACAATCAAGGTCAAATCAGTAAGACTATTAGTAAGAACAAAAGCATCCACTCACATATCAATAACTGTTGTGAAACTCGCGTTCACTTATTACGTATGGATTCACTGTCATTCATAAGACATAACACTACTGAATTGTTTTAATTTTTCTACAGCAATTAGAATATAAAATGGCATCCAACAAAATTCTTAACTAAAAGCACATCTTACGACTTACTAAAGTCGTAAATCGAATGAGTCATTTAGTTTAGCGTGAGCAAGCTTAGAATTACTTGAATGAAATGTACACACAAAAAGACGTGCTTGATACTGTTTAATTCTTGTTATCGATTGACGTTTTAAGTAACTCGATATCTGCCCAATTTTCTTTTTATTATTGCGTTTATTCTGTTTTAGGTCAATTATCAAAAATTGCACCAAATAATGGCGATTCCCATGAAAGTAATATGTCGCAAAATGTCCAAACTTGCATCTTGGAAATTAATAGTACTGGAATTGGTATTAAACTACCAGATGACATTGTGTAAGGCCTTCATTCCCACACGCAATGCGCTAGACTTCAAACATGCATCACAGCAACAAAGAACACTCAAAGACATGAAAGTACGCAAGGATATGTACGTCGCGTAGGCTACATACCAACTCTGGCAGTCCTGCCTTGTGACACCATGATTTATTATCCTAAGCTAAAGTATAACTACTTACTATTGTTGAGAGACTTGACACCACTTAACAAGTTCCCAACTGTCTGCAGGGGGTATGCGACGTTTCGGTCTGGCCGCTACGGTCTGGTAGATTTGGTCTGGCCGTTTTGGTCTGGCCGATTCGGTCTTGGCCGTTTCGGTCTTGGCCGTTTCGGTCTCGGGACATTTCGGTCTGGCTACGAAATCTTCCAGAAATCTTACATGTTCACATTTAATGTAAACATACTTAAATCAACGAGAAAAACTACAAACATGATCCAAGATCCAACAGTTAATAAGCATCAACATATGATTTTCATTATCATCAGCAAGAAAAGTAAATAATTACCGACATTTCGCAATTAAAGACAACTTCGTCAAAGTCATAACTACAATTCAGATTTGATCGCAATCATGTTTCCTCAAAGGCAATTAGTATAACACCAGCTAGAGTGACATTTCGCCTACCTATAATCATTTAATTAAACGAATGTAATAAGTTGTTTATGTACATAAATGTCGCGACAGAAATGTCCTCAGACCGAAACGGCCAGACCGAAATGTCCCCAGACCGAAACGGCTCAGACCGAAAAGTCCTGTTCCGGTGTGCAGGACCGATGTTCAAATGATGTGCATACCGCATGCGCATCGAAAACCAATATAAGACACGCGGATGGAATACCTTCAATTTTTAGACCTTGAAGTACTCACTTGCTAGTGAGTATCAGTCAGACCACACGCCAAAGAATCAACTACTTTTATGTCAACGAAGCGTTTCAATGAGTGAGCACAGAGCACCCACTTAGTTCCAATTGGAGATGGTATCTTTTACAGCGTACTGTGCATTGTTCACATATTACACTTTTCACCAATTTAGGGATTGGGCCCCCTAAATATTGGGGGCCCCTGACTGTAGCCTAGCCAGCAACCCCCATTAATCCGCCACTGGTTGCGTCTGTTGTTGACTGTCACATAACCCCTTGTACACAGTAAGACAGGTTAACAGCGTATCGATCAGCTAACTCTAATCCACACCTCCTCTGCCATGAAAAAATGATCAACTAACCCGTTGAAAACTCTTGAACGCCTGCGCCTGCCATGGATATTGGCCGGAACATTTCTGGCCATATCTCGCCAGCCGATATATCTACAGAGCTGTTCAAACCCTTTAAAGATCGGGAAAGTTTTCTCGTTTCGATTTTAAAAAATTGGAAAGTTTTGGATTTCGGTTTTTTTGTCGGTGACGTCATAATTAGGATGGGTTTTGGTGTTTTTTGGATGACGTCATCGGCCGAACCAATGAGCTGATTTTGTAGCTCAAAGTTTTATTGGATTTTAGGCTATGATATGAGTCTTTAGAGCCCTTGATTGACATCCACGCGTTTCTAGTTCCAAAATTATGTCTCAAAAACCGAAAATTAATTACTGCAGTTAATTCCCTTGTAGAGTAATTAATTATTTAGTTGTTTTTAAGTGCCTGGGCGATTCGCCAAGCAACGATTAATGCAAACAGGATGAAATTTGTCTGTAGCGGTTTCGCATAGCGATCCGTTTTGCCGCAAATCAAAGCTGGTGTTGCACATGAGCGTGAAAAGCTAACGGGGAACCCCGACGATGATTTAGGGCGTCGCTGTCCAGGATTCTCTAAAAATCCATCTCTTGGTGTAATCAAGTGCTCCCCAAACTAAATTAGGGCAAGCGAAGTCGGTTAGTTTCTTTGGCCCTGACCAGTCAGGTAATGATAGAAGAAAACCGTCTAATGTTTGTCATAATGCAACAGCACGGCGAACCGATCTTTGCTTTGCTCAACTGCTTCATATGTATCACGATTGCTCCACTATTCAAAACGATCTGGCTTGAAAGGTTTTAAACTTGTTGGTGGACTTACAAGTTACCGTACTTGAATATGAGTTGCCTGCTTTTGTACATCGTGTAAAAAGACAGAAACAAAAGTGGCAATCACGTGACTGCGGTTTCATGAAGAATGATATGCACAGGAGTTTTGCGAATGCACGGAGCAGTCCGTTGACTGGGAACGCTTCACAATTAGATGTGTTCTGGCTGAAGTATCAGCTCTAAAGCAATTACACGTACTGAAGTTACCTTGACTTGTACAGCTATAACTTATTTATTGATGAAAGCATACTTGCAATATGAGCACGCGGTAAAACCTCAGGATGATTTGCAACATCTGGTCACAAACGACCGTAACTTGCTCAAAAAAATGGAGGGTTTAGTTGTCCATGACCAATACCACAAAAAAACAGCTATCGGTCGCAATGTAAGTCTTTGTTTTTAGCTTTCCAGGGGGGGTGAGCGATGCAAGCGTAGAATGATCGAATATGGGTCAAAAAATCAACGACGCATCACTTTTCACAATAATTTGTTTGTTTCTGATGAAGGTACATTTTGTGCTTGCTCTTGCAGTTAACACCTGTATGTGCTGTACTGGAAAGAGTAACATGCTCCGTTTACTTACAATCCACTTTCGAACATGAACCCACAATGACTTGAACTCTTTGTAGTCAAGTTTGCACGATTTGGTGACCTGAGTGAGTAAAACCAGTCAAGGAAATTATTCGATTGTTTTGCTGAGACTGTATAACACTGACGACAAAAAGCTTTGACCAATCTTGCAGGGAAAGAAATGTGGTTAATTTGCTGAGGTCAGCTAGAAGTAAACATTTCTAGCAAAATTGAAATGCATGAGGTTTGGAAATTTTTCCCTCATTTTCATCAGGTTTTTTACAAACACTGAAACACATGACAAGATGTCATGTTTTTCGACTATAAATGACAATTAGATGCCACTTTGCAAAAAAATTAATTTTACAAAGTTGAGAGAAATGTTAGATTATTATATCTATAGTTTCCCGCACAGCTCAACAAGTTTTATAAAAATGTCTACCCAACCATATACTATTCTTACACTCAATAGTTTTTTGGAGTAACGGAAGCTAATCTCTGCAACAATTAAACACGCTGTAAGAAAGTCTAACTATTCCTGAAACAACACGAAACATAATAAAACCAAGAAAATCGATGGAATTTTCAGGCAGGGTCGGAATTCCACAATCAGATGCGGATGTGACAATGCGCAAAAGATGCAAATAAGTCATTCAGTGCTTAGAAAGTTGCTGGGAAACTTGAGCGCATGGGAATCACTTACAACAGTACTTCGCTAATTCGAAGGGGGTCAAACAATTACACTGCAACAAAAACGTTGGTGCTTTTTTCATCAGCAACGAAATCCCCGCATATCGGACGTTGTTTGTTTTTAAAAGTTAGGAAACCGTTTCGCACACTGGTGACAACTTGACATAAAAAACAAAAACACTTTACAGCAGGAAGCTATAGAAAATAACCGCCAAGCGACGACAAAAGGATACGTCCATGAGCGCCACCATGCTGCGACATCCTTCCACGTCTAAACCGATAGTTTGATGGGAACCTGCATCGAAAGTAAGCAACTGTTAACGGAATTAACTTCGAAGAGGAAACATTTTAGACTCTCATTGACAGCTCGCATGACATGACTAACAACCATCGCGTGTTTGTGTCTCAAAATTCCTGTGCACACGAGCTCGCAACAGTGACTTTCACGCATGTCCATGATCGAAACCTTCAAAGATTTTCCGCTCTAGTTCCACAAACAATTTTGATGCACACATCCCTATGTATTGCCAGCAAAAAGCGTGGCCAGCATCTGCAACGAAAACAATCCGTCCTGCGCATTGCCACGATGCTGCTGCCGGATTCCCCTCACCGAGGTCACCGAGAGTTAAACGTGCTGTTTTGATGCAGCGCAGGGCATGGAAGTGCCGCTTGCTTCAACAGTGTTGCCAGTTTGGCGGTTTTCCCGCAAAATTGGGCTGTTTTTAGTTGCGTTGCGGGAGATTTTTTGCTGTTGCTGGTTGCATTTTTTTGGGCAAGTTTTATCAAAGCGCATGCGTTTTTTTGGGCTGTTTTTGCGAAAGATTTTTCTTTCAAAGATTATAGTTTTTGTCAATTTTGCTGAAGTAGTGAGGTTTGTTTTGACTTGAACTAATGTGATCGCCGACTTTTTTCTTTCGTTTGTGCTCTCTTGGTGTGAGATCTAATAGATTAAGCTTCGATATCACGTGATCGTGTGTGTGTGATCCCATGGTCAACAGTGTTGATCTCATTCTCATTTCAGTTTGTGGAAAAGGATGTGGTGTTGCTGTGGTCACATCATACGGGTATGCGACTTTTCGGTCTGGCCAATTCGGTCTTAACCGTTTCGGTCTGGTCCATTTCGGTCTGGGCAGTTTCGGTCTGGGGACATTTCGGTCAAACTATGAAATCCTGCAGAAATTTTACATGTTNACATTTAATGCAAACATACTTAAATCAACGAGAAGTTTAATTTAAAAAATCTGCAAACATGATCAAGATCCAACAGTTGATCAGCATCAANATATGATTTTTATTATCATCATCAAGCGAATTAAATCATTATCGACATGTTGCAATTAAATANAAATTCTTCAAAGTCATAACTACAATTCAGATTTAATTGTNATCATGACTCCTCAAAGGGAATTGGTATAGCACCAGCTAGAGTGACATTTCGCCTGCCTATAATCATTAAATAAACGAATGTAATAAATTGGTTATGTGCAGAAATGTCGTGACCGAAATGTCCCCAGACCGAAACGGCCAGACCGAAATGTCCCCAGACCGAAACGGCCCAGACCGAAACGGCCAGACTGAATTGACCAGACCGAAAAGTCCTGTTTTGCATCATATTGTCCATTACTGTGGTTGGTAATCGATACTACGAGTACAGCTTATACGCATGCAAGACGTATAGCCACAATTGTCGGCTGCCACAGGAAAAGCCGCCACAGCGCAACTCGCCATATGTTTGTTTCTGCGGAGAGAGTGTACGGTATTACTAATATAGCATATGCTTTTGCTGCAGACGACAGTGCGTGATACTGTTAATTCAGTTAAACAGCAGTGTACAATTATCAGAGTTTGATGAAGGATTTGATATGAAGCTTTCGGTTAAATGGGCCCAGAATCACAAGCGTTGCGCCTATTGCGAAAAGTGAGAAAAGGATTTCAAGTTGAACGGCTGGATACAAAAAACACTTACAGACAAAAATAACAAAAAACTTATTATAAATGGTGCCGATGTGAAACAAGAGCACATTCCAATGATTTAAATTTTAAAGAATTTGGAACTGCGAAACACAATAAAAATGCAACACCATTTTCATCTACGCGTAGTCTGTTTGATGCTAGCTCTACCAGAGTCGTAACAGCCTACAGACAGTGTTAAATCTGCAGATTTATCCTACAAATCGCCGCGCATATTGCTTGCCATTCTAATATAAATGATGCAGGCTTACATTGCCCTAAAGAATTACCAGGCAGGAGTTCTAGATCGGAACAGGACATTTCGGTCTGGCCGTTTCGGTCTGGGAACATTTCGGTCACGACATTTCCGCACATAACCAACTTACCACATTAGTATATTCAAATGATTATAGGCAGGCGAAATGTCACTCTAGCTGGTGCAGAGGCGTGCAACCTTTTTGCCATTGCCGGCCGCATTACTTTTTATTTATATGAAGTACGGCCGCCAATGAGTTTGAGTTATATTTATGAGATAGGTTTAATTGAAAAATAGGTTTTATTCGGTATATGTCGTTTACTTGTGCCTAAAAGTATAATAAAATGTCAAGTATTTTAACGAATTTTTAACGAAATTACGCATCATTATGACTGATTTTCTTGCCTTGCGTTTGTTTTGCTCCAAGAGACGCCAGCACGGCCGTCAAATTCGTATTTTAAATTACATGTGGACGGCCGCAAATTTCATTATCGAAGGTCGCATGCGGACGTGCGGCCGCAGGTTGTGCACCGTTGTGTTATACCAATCCCTTTTGAGGAGTCATGATTGCGATTAAATCTGAATTGTAATTATGACTTTGAAGAATTTGTATTTAATGGCAAAATGTCGATAATTACTTAATTTGGTTGCTGATGATAATGAAAATCAATGTTGATGCTGATCAACTGTTGGGTCTTGGATCATGTTTGTACTTTTTTTAAATGAAACTTCTCATTGATTTAAGTATGTTTGCATTAAATGTGAACATGTAAGATTTCTGCAAGATTTCATAGTCTGACCGAAATGTCCCCAGACGGAAACGGCCCAGACCGAAACGACCCAGACCAAAACGGCTCAGACCGAATCGGCCAGACCGAAAAGTCGCGGACCCATTCTAGATATTCCCGATATCAGATCAAACGTATTCTTTGTTGTTTTGACAAATTGAAGTTGCAATTTCAAATTGCAAAAGATAAAGAAAACAGGACGCTTTTTCTCTTTATTCATTAATGCACATGCTTGACACAGTATGCACCAGCGTTTGCTGATGTTGGCATTTTATTTCGGAACAGGACTTTTCGGTCTGGCCGTTTCGGTCTGGGCCGTTTCGGTCAGGGCCGTTTCGGTCTGGGCCGTTTCGGTCTGGGCTGTTT
>JGI24022J15233_10007985_pt1 | contig 11745 bp, 7 predicted proteins | sample Ectturendosymbi2_FD_15233 | JGI IMG/M metagenome (IMG submission 15233)
CTGACTGCGTCAAAGCAGGCANCCATTACGTTAGTAGACCTTCTGCATCTTTCGAGAAACAAGTGCATATTTTTTCTTATTACAGCCTCAAATGTAGGAATGTTACATTGAAACTGATGACTGATGAGTCATCACTACTAACATTCGCTCTCCAGGGCAGGTGGAATAGAGCTCTGCATCCAAAATTATAGGCCGCACGCAATCTTTGCATACATGACTTTTTAAAATTCCACCATAATTGTGATGCATACATGGACGTACAAAAGGAACGAAAAAGTACATTTTTAACTGCATTTCAACACCGGGAGAAGAGGCTCGGAGCTTGTTTGCTGCACAATATTTTTATCGCAGTTGTCTCTGAATGTCTTTGTCATCTGAGACCTCAGTATCCAGTACAGCTCCCAGATATTTGTATTGGTTAACAGATTTTAGATTTTTACCACCCATGTGTCAGTAATGAGGTGACTGTGCTTTTTGCACTCTTAGCCTTAAACGTCAAACAGTTTTGCTGTAGTTGAAAATATTTGCATGTGATTCTGCACAAGCCTGACACACAGATAAAAGTTCTCTTCGCAACATTTCCGAAAATGAGAACTTTTCAATTTTAATCAAGATGCAGACCGAACGATCAGGAAAGAGTAAAAATTAGTATTCTCATGAAAACACCTGGTTCCGTACTCAACTAGTGTAGTCATGGCTTCAGTGTGACAGATGTATAAGCTACTACAGTAGTAAACCTTCCTAATTTTCGTCTTGTTTTAGCAAATTCGTTCTAGCCCGATTCATTTAGCATGTGCTTGAATTTCTATCACAAATGAAGATCCCAAACTGGAAAGATAGCCCATGTCAAGCGTGAGGGGATCTTTGAATGCTATCATTTCGGGCAAAACGGATCAGGTGTCTTGTGCCTTTGGTGCATAACGGATCAGGTGTGTTTGGGGCAAAACGGATTTTTCTGGCATCCATGAGTTGTGTGAAAGTTTTTAGAAGGACGTTTAGGGCTATGAGTTTTCAGGTCTTGCACTGGTTGCAAAAGTTAGGATCTTGTAAAGCGTCATTTGGAGCCAATGTGTTCTAGTGGGTAGGTGCGTTCAACACTTGACTAGCACTCGTATGACACTTTGCTAAACCTTTTTTCAGAGCCGTGATACTGGGATCAACCCAGAAAGACACTAAAACGTGAAACAGTCCTCAACCTAAATTTACTTAAAAAATATCAGGCTTCGAAGAGAAAAAGCAGCTAAACAACGCTTTTTTAAGAAATATGCTACGTTAATAATGGTGATCCGCTTTGCCCCTAACATAAATAATAATCAAAAAGTCGTAGAAAAACAAGCGGTTTGACGAGGCACTAACTGCTATGTAAAGATTTCTCTATCAATTTGAAAGTTCCAGCAATTTGCACGGTTCAACAGTACAGTACCCTAATGTTATAAAGTTTCATGACGGCAAATTGAGGCCTGTCTAAGACAAAATAGTACACGAACAAATAGACAAAAAATGCCTTAAAAATACGAACATTTTAAACTATCTCCCAGTTTGACACTTCCAGCATATTTGTGGTTGAATACAAATCATTTACGAAATTTTCGATCAGATAACCTGTCTCAAGATAAATCTTGTAAGGAGATAATTAACGAGCAAGCCAAAGAAAAAATCAAATAAGATTTCTTAAAATTGATTAGAATATAAAATTTCATCTTCAGTCTTTGAAAGTTTCTACAAATGACAAAATTGCTATGCAATGTTTTGAAATTTTCGACGGGGGCAAACGCCCCAAATGCCCCCCCTGGTTGTGCGCCTGATGGCGACTGAAGGTAAAAATGTTTTGTGCCACAAAAAATCAGCATCACTGTGCAAGTGGCTGCGATAAAAACTAATGACTCCGCAGTTTTCTACGAGGTTCGATTATGAAACAAAATTGTGGTTACTACAAGGTTGCCACACAACCAGAAATTCCCGGACATGTTCCCGGACATGTCCGGAATTTCGGTGTTAAAATTTGTGTTCGGAAATAATTTTTAAAAATGTTCTAATGTCCGGAATTTTGACAGATTCAGAGGATCTTATCATTAAAAAATTATGAATAGTCTAGATCGGGAAAGAAAAACCGCTTGTAACCTATTGTGTAACAATTCTATGATGTTTTTCTTCTGTGACAGTGATGCTGTTTCGCGGTGGATTGGTAGTTGCAAGAACGTACTAAAATTTCCGTATAGCGTTTGTCTGTTGTCACGAAAAGTAGCCATTCAGACTGTCAGGAATTTTGCCCCTTCAGATATGGTAACCTACAGGCGACTCCAAGTCAAACGCGTGACTGGGGCTCATCACGCGATTTATACCGAGGCCACTGACCACTGAATGCAACCGTTCGAGGCTTGCGTCATTGAAATTTCCATTTGCTTTCATTCTGGCTGGCACTATCCTTATTCTGTGACGTCATTTACATAACAATGAATGGGAAGTTCTCATGAGAACTCGTCCATTGTTGCGTAATGTACGTCACAGAGCAATGATAACGCCGGTTGGTTCTCTGCGTACTAGGCTCATTCGTATTAGCGCGAGCAGAGGTGCCACTCGTAGTGTTTTTCCACTAGATCTAGTGTTTTTGCATTTCATCTAGTGTTCTGGTGCTTTTTCATAGCTATCTAGTGTTTTTTTATGAGTGAGCTGAATGTAATTAATTACATAATTTTGTGTAATTGTAACGGTAATTCAGACTTTTTCATTTTGTGCAATTGTAATTTGCTGAAAATGCTACCTAATTACATCTTAAATTACACAAGAGCATATAATCTGGTTTGACTTAAACTGCTACGAAGTCACTGTGGTCATTTGTTAAAAGTTTCAGGGATCTGTACAAACAAACAGTAAACACAAACGTTGCTACTACCTCCCGTTTTCTTTGTCTCTGGTGTAGAATCAGTTGCGCAAGTCTTCGTTTGCATTGCAACGCATTTTCTGGCATTGATTGTAAGTTCGCCTTTTGCTTTTGCAGCTAACTTGTAATCTTGGATTGAATTACTTTAAGTTTAGGGGACTAATCAAGATTATTTAGTAATAAAAGTTAATATTGTTAAGCCTTAGTATAATAGTCTAGTTTCCATTGGTTATAACCACTGCTTATTTAGTTAGTATTGTTAAACCTGCATATTGGCCTTTCTTGACGAGTGATGGCCTCCACTTCTGCTCATGTTATACCTGAAGAAAACATTGATCCTCACTGCTCTCCTCTAAAAATGAAATATATAGTGTTCATCAAACACCCTCCTGTTCTTAAGTACAACACCAATTTTCTTGTAATGTGACAAATCTGTCAGGTATTTGTAATCCAGTGTTTTTTTTGTGAATCTAGTGTTTTTTATCATGAAATCTAGTACTTTTCTGCAACAACATAGTGGCAACACTGAGCCCGAGCTACTGGACAATTTATTATTCGTTTGAAATTGTCCTCGAATGGGAACTGTCCATTTGGATTGGAATTAAATCCAATGTTCTACGCCAGTTTTTTTGAAGGAAAATGTTAGGTACCCAGTATGGATCTGTAGGTACCCGATTTCTCTGATTCTAGGGACCCGATTTTCTCTGATTCCAGGGACTCGATGACAATTTTCGCTGATTCTAGGGACCCGATTTTCAATTCTAGGGACCCGAATTGGGTCCCTAAAACGCCTTAGAAAACCTGTTCTATGCAAATTAATTGCTTCAAAAAATATTCAATCTCATATGGATTATATTTCAAAAAATACTGAATTGCAGAGGGCAACTCCGGCTCTAACGAATGAGCCCGAGGAAATCTCTGCGTACTAGGCTCATTCATATTAGCTTGAGTTACTGGACAATTTATCGTTCGTTTGAAATTCAGTGAAGTGGGTGCTGGCACAAATATACAAAGCAAGCAAGCTCACCTCCTACGATGTCGTGATCGAAGACTCGGGCTAGGCCCGAATTTTGTTCGGGAGGGGCCAGCTAATGACGTAATCAGTCACTGACATTGTCTTCAATCCGACTGTTTCTTCCGTTTATTTTCTAACAGTTGAAAATTTATACAAAACACCAGTAAAAAACTTGGCAAGTTTGTTTCGGGGGGGGCATGGCCTCTTCGGCCTCATTTTGGCTGCGCCATTGCCTAACAGATTTTGCTGCAAATACAGCGAAGAAAAAATTTAACTTTTAGTCTCACCCATCCAAGCTGCAAGCATGAGTAAACAGGTCTACTTCTCTGGCAATTAGATTTTTTATTTCAAGCGGATTTTTGTTGTTTTTGCAAGTTTTAGTAGATTTTATCAATTTTCTGTTCCCCTCCCGAAACCATTTTTCCACCCTTAAACACGTGGGTTGTTTGCGGCCTTGGTTTTACTTACCTAAACAGTTTTTCTGGTTACAGTAACTCCTGCAACATTATATACTCAACTTTCATGTTTCGAGTAATTTTGGTGATAATCATTTTTAATTCGCCTTTGTCATCTGCAAAAACAACTTACCATTGCCTGTGTATAAAAGTAGCATTTTCGCATTACTCAAGCTTTGTATGACGCGGTGTTTGCTAAGATATAAAAATTCAACCATAATTTTGTTTGTTACTGCGCTTTGTCACAAAGAAGCGCAGTTGAGCAATCATAAGACAAAAAATTAATAAAGCACGTGCCATACGTTTCCAAAAACATCTCGGCGTTTCCAATTTCTTGAAACAGTGGCCAAAATTTTTGAAATGGTAAGCTACTTATCCCCACCACAGAGGATGAGTTGCTATACTGCGTATGCGCAGGCAAAATACTGAAAAGGAAGAGACACCCAAAGAAGTCCCAACGGCTGTTGCAGCATCACAACTAGAAGGTTGTTTCTTTGTAACAAATTAGTCTGGAATAGCAACCACTACTCTGCTTGCTTACGTCTGTTTTGCTTTGGTTTGCACAACGGGCACACACAAGCCTCGCGACTTTCTTCACGTTTTCGCTGACAAACACACAAATATCAAGGAAAATGCAGAATTTCTGGACTGGCAATGGCAAACGCTTACTCGTCCTGCTGCTTCATGCATGTATCACTATCACAAGGTCATGTTGGACAGTTGTTAAGTTGCGTAGGCTACAAAAGCCGTATTAGGTGCTGTTCTCAAGGACCTTAAACAATTAGATCCGTGGGTATTACGTTTCACGATGGCTTACAAAACCGACTCATAGCGAACAAGCTATAGCTAAACGCTTGAAGTACAGAGATTGGTTGCCAATGAGTCTGTCGTCGACCATTGCCTACTTTGTAGATGAGCAACTGCTTACTGCCACAGCCAATATACTGTAGTGAAACGATAAAGTAGTTATGGACTATCAATGATTGCAGCTACGAATGTAATAAATCAAGTCGCAGAGCATGTCAGAAATTGCTAAAGCTCGTTGGTTTCCAGTTCAAGAGTTATTGCCTTCATGGCTTTTGTATGGTGCAGAAGTATATTTCAGCTTTTTCCAAATTTTCATTGATTTTCATCAATGGATAGGGTTTTATCATAAATCATTTATAACTGTGAAAAGTGTTGACAATCTGTTCAAATCTGAGATGTCAACGATGAAAGCATGCCATATGTAAGCATGAAAGCATGCCAACGATGAAAGCATGCCATATACTGAGTTAATTTCCACTGACGTCCAACTAAATGCAAGCAGTATCTATCAGGCTATAGCCCATGACATTTGGTGTTGTGCCCAAATTCTGGTCTACACTTCGTACATGTTTCTGACGCTGCCATAGTCTGTTCGGAGCAGCGATAGTGACTGAATCTAAAGCTGGAAAGCTCTTTTACTTTATTTTTTTGTCAAAGGGCTAATGTCGATCGTCTTTGTCTCTGCCGCATGTTTGAATGATGCTAAAAGTGATGCTAGTTTGGCTTCAGCAACTTCGCAGGGTGGTTTTTGTAAACATCAAGAATGGCAAGGGTGTTCGCAAATCTGCGTCTAGCAGCGCAAATCTGCAATTTTTTTGGGTAAATGTAAGCAAAAGTTACATCCTTTGTTAAGACGATTTGCAGCGAATTACACAAACGTGACCAACATCGTTCGCACTTCTGGGGACATTGTCCCCATATTTCGGGCCATTTGTGTTGCATCAGTTACTCGTAACAGTACAACAAAAAACAGCTGTTAGTGAAATCACATCTATTGCGAAATTTGTAACAGAACAACAGCATAAAATATTTGAATCGCGTATCAATAAAATATTAACCGATGCAGTCGTTCATCTCCTATTATTGCGAACGGTCACGATTTCAGTTTCAAAGTTTGCCAAGCTGCGTTACTGCTACATATTTTGAGAGGCACTCTGCTAGACAGTCGTCATCAGTAGATCGTAGTTGCAACGGGCGTCGGAAGAGGGGTCTTTTCCCCCTGGATTTTGAAATTTGATATTTTGCTATTAACATTTTCTCCTCATTTAGGACCTGGTAAAATGAAATTTCATCACTTTGGCCACTCTGGAAAAAATTATTCCGACACCCATGGTAGTTGCTAAGCAAGCTGTGAGACAGTTTTTTGCTGAAACGCATGTAATATAGAATAACCTGGAACGTTTACAAATTCTTTAACACTTAGATCAGGCACTCCAGAGCCAACAAAGGGCAGAGGTTATGTGAAATTAAGAAGACACCCGTTGTTATCAACAAAATGGCTGAGATGTGTGGGTCGTTTTTTCAGTTAATAATAAGGGCATTGGTGCGTTTATGGCTTCTCGCCACTTCTAAGTTGAAACACCAGTTTTCAATACAGAAATGAAAACATACTTTGAAAAAATTTTGCTAAAGAATTATTGATGTACCATTCTAAAAGTTTTATATCGGCGGTTCCCAATTATTGATGTACCATTCTAAAAGTTTTATATCGGCGGTTCCCAACTTCCAGGTGGTACGCGAGCAGCTTTCGAGGTGTATGCGCAGTTTGTCAGACAATTCAATGGCCTCCATTATTGCAAATTGCAACTGTACCAAATTACACATTTCATCGCAGTATTCAATCACCGTTTAATTACCAACGCTCACATAACTTAAACAGCGATTGTTGCTTATGTTGAAGAGTTGCAAACCTTAAATTACACTGTTTTTCATTGATGTATTAGTATGTTTTATTAATTACAAGTACATTTGAGCAAGATATGTTCTTGTAGAACAGGTGCCGGTGGTGCACAGCGACAGTAAAGAACACTTGTGGGTACGTGATCAGGACAATGTTGAATATCACAGCTTTAAGTGAAATCTACGCTGATGTGTGAAATTCCTGATGTATTTTTGTATCTTTTCAAACATTGCCGTTACCGTCGCTCCCTTTGTAAAAAATAGAGGTAGCTCTGCAACCGCTTGTCTAATTTTACCAGGGTTCTCTCCTTGATATAACAATGTTGCTATTGAAGATGTAAGGTGATTATTGCCAAGGTGTAATCAGATTTTTTTGTATTCAAAGTTCTATATCAGCTATGTCAGAAAAATTTGTGAAGTCTTAGGTTTTGTCGCTTCGAAGGAATGCTGCTGCAACGCTGCATCACACCAAGCACAATATACAGCACACAGAAAAAGGAAGAGTAAATAAAAATGAGGAATCGTCAAAATTTTTCGATGTATTTGTCGAACTATGCATTTGTTGTTGCCAAAAAGTGGCTGACCTTTCCAAAAATGGAAGTAATCATTATTAAATTTTGTGAATATCTGATTGCAACAGCATTTGGAACAAAACTTTTGGTTTTTGACATTTTATCGTTGTTTTTTAAAAAACTTTGCTCTGCATAAATTAGGGGGATTGCTAACCAAGCATAGTGCACGTCGCAAAGGTTTATAAAAAGCATAGTAAGTCTTCTTTGCAACCCCATAATCACGGTTTTACTCATCATATTCACCCAAGTTGCTTTAAATTTAACGGTATATTTAACAGAAAAGCTTCCACAAGGAAAATTATGGGTAAACGACAGTGTTGAGAAAACTGCATTCCACAAAGCCAAAAGGGATGGGTCTTGTAGGGAAAATAGTCGGAGAAGCTTCATGTAATTACCTTTTTACAGTGAAAAACATAAACATATCATTGCAGATACCTGCTATACTGCTCATCAAGTCATTACATTCCTGCTCAGAATTTTTTAGCCGTGTCAGCAGCGTTAATTCAAAACCGTTGGCCTTACGTGTTCGACTCCGATAAGGGTGTGTGCAGTCAGTGTCACCACTCCTCTTCATCGTAAGTCTTACTCAGATAGACACTAAGCACCGAATCGACGAGGGTGTCATTATTGGAAACTGCAGGATCGACGTTTACTCCTTTCAGATGATTTGGTGCTAACTGCATCTTCTGAACAAGCCTTCAATATGCACTTGATCTGTTTGGAGCTGCGTCAGATCAAACCGGAATGGAAATGAGCACTAACAAAACCGAGGCATTATATCTTTCCAAAAACGCAAGCCAGAGTACGGTGCAAATAAGCGGCAATACACTGCAGTAGGTCAAGTTCAAGTATCATTATAGGGGATATTTACGAATGACGGGAAGTAGAAAGAAGACATTGATACACAAATTGGTAAAAGCAAGCACAGCGCTGCGTGAGCTTTATTGTTCCATGGTCACAAAACGGTAGCTATCAAACACTGATTACCTTTCCTTTTTAAATCTGTCCTTGTTCCGATCCTCACCTATAGTCGCAAATCTTGGGAAATGACCGAAGTATGTAGCCCACTATCTCAACTTCAAGCGGCAAAGATCTTTTTTCGGAAGAATTCGCGGCGTGTCGCTTCGCGACCAAGTGCGCAGCTGTTAAATGTGTAAAGCAATGAATACCGAGCCGCTTCTCCAAATGGAAAAACCCCAGTTGCAATGGTTCGGCGTTTGTGTCGTGTGCTTTGAGACGATCTTTTCACGTACGTTTCGGCCGTGTGACCAAAATGTCCCAAGAAAGGTCGTTGAAGCGAGTCTTGTTGGCGACTCCCGCAGGACGACTGACCCAAAATCAAATCGATGACCAGGTGGCGTGATTAAATCTACGACCTAGTTTGGTAACATCTCAGTGTGAAACCTGTAGAACTATTAGAGGTTGCTGAAATCCGTGAAATGTTTCGAGATGTCTTGGAGCTGGAAAAGTGGGTTTGATAAGTGAAGTAAAACCAGTGGGAATAAGCTGCATATTCTACAACAGCATTGCTGAGTTCTCCTTAAAGTGCTTCCCTAGACCTAAACAACAGCCATTCAACATTCCAAACTTTTAATTTCCGTTGAAAATCTTCGTGTTTCGCATTGTTGACTGGAAATCATTGTTGCAGATAACCAGCTTTTGCTGGCTAAGTGCGATGGCATGCGGACCAACAGCACCGACAACACGTAATATTACACATTTCAAAGTTTTATTGCCGAGTTAATGATTTATTCCATTTCCAAGCACGCAACGGGCGAAGNGTGGAAAGAGTAGTGACAACTCAAATCACTTTGAGGAGCATGCCACAGCTACCGAAAAAAACAAAACGAAGCACTTTTGAAATGCCATAACGGATTTATTTTGAAACAATTTCGTGTTGCTTCTAACGCTGCAATTACTTTTTTTAAAGTCTCTAACACAGGTTGAAGTCTCTTCCACGTAAATTACTCTGGTAAGTTGAACAACAGCTGGTAAAAAAAAGGAAAGTTGACTGTATTTAATATTTTGTAAAAGTATTACAACTTGATGAAAATCAATTGTTTTTATTGGTTTGTTCAGTGGATTTTACCCTTGTGTCAGTGGAAGTACGTATATATGTAGATCTTGAAAAATGGTATAAATTCTAATACCTGGCTTCGACATTTACGTAAAATCCATGCCAGCAGCTGTGCAAACAATCAACTTTTTTCTCAGAATACATTGGCAACGTTACCTGCTATGCCAAGGCAATCGCGGCCATTCCTGAAAATCTGCCCTGATCTTTTCAGGTTCATTACTATTACAAACTACTTATTTTGGACTCTCAGACGAAGAAGGTTTTGACCTTCGGTAACATTTCATACAAAGAAATGGACCAATCAAAACACTTCGCAATGCTGACTGTCAACAATCAATATCCTGCATGTAAAGCTTGTCCTCGTGCCCATAGCTGCTGTCTTCCCCATTTTCGAAACCCATTCTACATCAACAATAAGAATGATCGGTTTATCAACCTTTTTCAAGTCAGCGTAGTCTTTCCTGAAGACTTACAAAAATCATTGAAAAAACAGTTTACATCGCCCTTTATCTCCATTCGACGGTTACTGTGGGAAGAAAATGTTCCATACAATTTTGGAACATGCTTAAAATAGTAAATTGGATGTTTGTAAACAACTGCACTGGCAAGCTATGGCAATTTTACAACTTCGAAATTTAGTTTTAACCGTTATTTGCATGAAAATATTGTTCCCTATAAACAAGCCTTAACAAAGGTTTACTGATCATCAATTTTTTTGACATGCATTTGGTTTGAAAGTTTTGAAAAGTTCGGAGCCGTATTTTCTGATTCTTTTCAGTTGCCAGCAATACGAAGTTTAAAAAATCGCGTTAAAATATTTCGCTTGCGGGGCAGAGCTCTCCCGTCGCTAAGCTGAAAATATTTTGGAAATTTGCCACTGAGGACCAGCTATACACGCTTTTATTACAGTAAGCTACACTATGTACAGTGGCGTAGCCAGCCCAAAATGTTGAGGGGGGCGAAAATGTTTGATTTTAAACGATAAACGTTATTTTGTTTACAAAAACGCCTTTCAAAGCACAAATGACTATATTTTCTAAAAATTGGGGGGACATGGCCCCTTTGGTCCCCTGGCTACGCCTATGACTATGTACATCATTGTTTTTAAAACTTTTTAAGGTAAAGGTTACGGATCGGAAGAATTGTTTGCGTGTGCTTGATTTCAAAGGCTTCTTTGTTTATTTTCAAGCATTTCACGTGTTTGTTGAATAGGAAGTGAGCTTTAACGAGTGTTTGCTTAGCCAAGTGTGCATTTTTTCTTGAATTTGATGAATTTATCCAAGTGGAGCCAAGTCAAGGAGATCACCAGAACAAGAATAAAATCAAATCATTCGAATTAAGCACTTGGCGTGAAAAATTCCAGCTGTTTATTGGAATTGCAACAGAATTTCCATTCTTCAATGACGGATTTGCATGAAGCTGCAGCCTGTGGCGACATCGAGCGGCTGCAGGATGTTTTGTCACAGACAAAAGTTGATATCGACAAAAAAGACGAAGACTGGGAAGATCGCACAGCGCTGTTCTGGGCAGTTATAACACAGCACGCAAAAAGTGTGAGGATATTGCTTCATGTAAGAAGTGCAACAAATTGAGCTTTACCAAAGTGATTTGCAGTCAGCTTTATTGGCGTGACTACCCGAGAAAAAAAATTGGCAATTCCACTTGTTTCCAAAATATCTGCAAACACATTTCGCTTAATTGGCTTTATTCACCATTGTCACACAAGAGAAATTTAGTTCAGCTGCTGAACAAAGTTGAGTGCTACTTATGCACGCGGCAAATACAAACATGCAATGCATTCTTTGAAACGTTTGCAGTTAGCCTGGATTTGAAACCTGAACAAAAACTCCACAGTTAATGGGTGTCAATGGTGATATAACTTGTTTAACGAGGTCAGAGATTACCATGCTTACAGTCATGGGCGTCGGAAGAGGGGGCAGGGGGGACTTGGCACCCCATGAATTTTGAAAATTTCAGAAAAAAAGTCATTTTCTCAACTTCGAGTGGGAAAAAACAAATTTCACCACTTTTGGCCCTCC
>JGI24022J15233_10007986_pt1 | contig 11745 bp, 10 predicted proteins | sample Ectturendosymbi2_FD_15233 | JGI IMG/M metagenome (IMG submission 15233)
CATTGCACATGTAAATCGAAATACCGTTTTCCGTACACAATTGTGCTGGCCTCACATGAACGAAAGCAGCTTTAGAAAGTGAACAAAATTCACATGAAAGCGAAATAGTTCCAATCACGAATTAAACATTATGCAATGCATAACCAGGGACCGTAATGTCTGAAGCTAGGTACCGTAATGTCTGAAGCTAGGTCGTTCATGGGTCTTGTGCATTTTCTCCTTCGCAAAATGGAGAGTGCGAGCGACAGAGCCGTACGTCGATGAAAGCAATCCGCATCGCACACTCTGAGGTAAAAGATTGGAGGCATGAGCTGACCAAGTTTCTCATAACTCACAGGTCTATTCCACATTCCTCATCTGGTGCAACACCATTATTTGTGATGTACGGACGTGAGATGCGAACCAAACTACCGGACTTATGCCGCGAGCAGACTGTTCTTGATGAGGCGACTCACGACAAAGGCTGTGTAAACAAACTCAAGAGGAAGGTATACGCCGATATTAAACGCCACGCTCAAGAATCGTTTATCGATCTTGGCGATCAAGTGCTTGTTGGAGCACTAAAGTTGAATGAACTGACTTCCAAACTGTCTTTGATCCAGTTCTGGGAGCTGTCATCGCGAAACACGGAGGGAAACTGACGATCGAATGCGATTCCGCTTCAGTGCGTCGTCATACAGATCACTGCGAGCCATATCAGCGCAGTGATGACTCTGAGCTGCCGCACAATAGCGCTGACAGTGGCAATTCGGACAATGACCGTGATAGTTCGGTGGACAGTGACGCAGCGCGTAAAAATGTTTGTTCTGAAGTTAACCTGCGCCTGTATCTTGCGAACGTATTGCAGTGCCGTCTGAACGTACTCTTGAGACCACGATGTAACCTTAAACAGCCAAGTAAACTGCGTGACTCTGTGTGTTCATGCGGTATTCGCTGATGCTGGTAAACGTGATATTTTTAGTTGATGCTGGTAAAATGGTATTTTTTGGATCGTGTCTCGCAAGATTACTTATCTCGTATCTTTCACTTTCCATATATCGTAAACGTGTGAGAGTTGTAAATATGCAACTGGGAGAATGCTCAAGTTAGGAGCTAGTAGTTATCTTATTTTGTCAAATGCACAAATGTTACCTGTAGTTTGCTGTAATATGCACCGTGCTTTACTTTCGACGAAAAGAGGGAATGTAATGTTGTGATGTCACAAGTTCCAGACACGCATGGGTTGTCATGTAATCATGCTTGGTCACAGTACGCTGAGCGTAGAGCATGAGTTTTCGTGTGNCAAGGTAGTTTGCATTTGGCGTCGGACCGTGATGTATGTCTACTGTTTTCTGTTAATATAAGTTATGAACACCGTGTGTCAGAGTAGTAACTGTATTGTGAACGCGTGCTGAGCCATCTGCTAGTCAGTAGGCCTGCCAGTGCGGAGACATAACACCAATACACGTTAAATCGAAGCCGAGTAGCGACGATGCTCTAAACTAAAACACCCANTTCGTAAGTAGGTCTGCAAAACTTGCGCGCATGTACGACGTGGATTTTGTCCAATTCCTGAGCGAGTGGTTGAAGTATGCAGCTGATAACGTTAAAGCTAGTCCCTCATTCTATTTGAATAAGACAGGGGATAGTGTGTATAAATGACCTAAGTTAATACTGTATCAAACAATTTGCAACTTGCTGCTGATTTTGCTGATATCGACCACAAGAAGAAGTCAAGCATAGTGAACGAGGCTGCATGGGTAAAATCAAATTCGTAAAAAGAAAATTTTAATCAACTCTGGCAAGGCATCAAAGAATTGAAAGAAACATTGCATAAGCTACCTAACATCCAGAATGAAAAACTGGACAAGCTAACTAAGATCACACAGTACCTTGAAAACAAGCTAAGTGGAATACAAAAGAAGATAGTTGAACATGAAAATAAGTTCAATCAGCTTGAAGAAGAAAAAAACAGCTACGCAAGGGAGATGGTTCACAAAACAAATCTGATTGTCTTTCAACTTGACAGACAAGAACAACACATAAGAAGGGAAAATATTCTTATTTATAGAGTAGAAGAAGATAAAGAAGTCAACGATGATGGGGAAAAGGTCTTGTTCAAAATAGCAGTTGAGCTCGAAATCGATCTCCAAGATAATGAAATGCAGAGAGTACATCGGCTAGGACAAAAAAGAAGAAAGAAGGAGAATCCATGCCCAATCATTGCAAGATTTGTGTCATACAAAAAAAGAAACGAGTCTCTATAAATATCGAAGGAAGACAGCCCGTCTTCATTTGTGAAGATCTCACACCTCTACGGTACAAGCTACTGAAGTACATGCAAAAATTCTGTTCTGATATGTTCATCTCTTGCTACACTCGAAATGGCAATATAAAAGCCAAGCTCAAGATATCTGAAAAATGGGTCACCGTCACTTCACCTGATGACCTCTCCAAACGTAGAATTGATGTTGATCATAAACAGATAGGCTGTGGCAAAATATTTAACATCTAGCCCCACCGCAAAGATATACCTTCCGTGAATTCTGAAACAAAACATTAAATGTAAGCGACTACTTACACTTGAACAACAAACTGCCAGAAGCGAAATGCATATGTAAATGTGTTAATTTTATATGTTGGAATGTTTTTTCTGTTCTGACCATGTGGCTGCTGTGCAAAAATATGCTTCCCGCCTAAACGTAGATTAATGGACTGTAAACACTGCAATGCTCAATTGTTTGTTGACTGTGAATGCTTAACAAGTAGCAACAACCGCTCTGATAGCGATCTACGATTTGCTTTACCAAAAGCACGTTCGAGCTCAGGTGCTAAAATGATGAGACATAGTGCAGTGGAAATCTGGTCAGGAGTTCCTTCAGAAATGGGAAATGACACGTGTTTGCCACTTTTTTCGGAGGAGTATAAGAAATATGTATAACCCGGCTAATAGAAACATACTTTGTGTTCTTATTGATTGGTATACATAAACCAAGTGGTTTGATTTAACTACTTAACGTTATTACAGTGGAAACTGTCAACTCGCGAAGTATCTCCGTTAAATATTACATCGTTTGGTTTTTCTTGTGTTCACAAAAATTGGTCGTGTCAAACCAGTGCATGAAGTAGTGGGATGCCCTAGTCTGTAGATACAAACCAAGAGAATTTCCATTCTCATGCATGCATTGAGTTCTTTTCCGCAAAGCATGTTTGCGCGACTGGTTCTCAACCTGCTTAAATCTCGTGACATCATTGCGGTGCTGCAGCGGTCTATAGCTTTTGACGCATTTCCTCTCTAGCATTCACGCATATTTTTGAATGTGTGAAAACAGTAAATGTTTAATTTGACAACTTTAAACCATTTTATTCTGGTGACGTGGCTTTGCCTACATTACATTTTACTTCAATTTACCGTATAACCGCATTACCCATATTACATTTTATACACAGAGCAAAAGACTTTTACTAACGAGTATGCACTGTTCCCTTTACACGATAAGCAGCTTCGCCCTTGGGAGGTCTGCAGCCTAGATGACCCTTGGTCCTTCGCAGCCTCCCACTCCCTCATGCATTTTATAAATCGATGTACCTGGAAGTCATCGCAGTATTACATTATAATAATCATGATGACATCATTCATGCGTGTGTCTCAAAAGCTTGTGTTTCATCAAAGTAAACGTATTAGCGCCATCAAGCGTATACTCTCTGTTACCGCCGTGTATGTATGCTTGTCTTCCTTCATCTATTTGTGTATTCCTTGTTACTGCGATGCATGTAGTCTAGCGCTTTGCATGTGGGAGCGAAGACGTTACACAATACAATACTGAAAGCAACGCATTGGAAAATGTTGGGACACACTGCCATTAACGCTTTGAAATGCGACTGCGGTAGCATTTTCGTACGTTACGAGCACTAAGCCTGCTTTCCATAAACAATTAGGTATTCGTCTATCCAGCTATTCAGAGTTAACAATAAAATTCACGAATGTTGTAAAGACAATTTTGTAAATTGGGAAAAGTTATACATGTCCTTCATAAAACTTGCATATGTTTGACCCACTCACTACGCAGTTTACGCAAAGTGTGAAAATGGTTGTGTATTTGCGAAAATGAAGCTACAATCGATTATTACCACGGCTCCGCAAAAAGTTAAGAAATACTTTTCGCCGCAGCTTGTCACAACGGCTGGTTATTTGATGAAACACAGTGGTTCCCAAAGTTTGGATCGAAAACTAAAGAAGGGTAGAGAAGGGTAAAAAATTATCCAAACCCCGGGTTGTGTATTGACTCTATATTTACAGAGGCGATCCAAACCCGGGTTGTGTACTAACTGTATTTTCTACGGTGCCAGTTTTCGTTTGGGTCTGTCTGTAGCGTAGGTACTTGAGGAAAGAATAAATTGCTAACATCGAAAACGAACTTAGCAACTTGCTACAAAAAATTATCCATACAATCATTATTATTTCATGAGTTGTTTGAGGCTTGGACCGAAAAGTGTTCACCAAACTCAGATTTGGGTCGCGCTCAAAAAAGTTTGGGAAACGCTGATCTAAACATTCTAGCTTAAGTGGTTAAAGTCTTTATTTGAATTCACTAGTGTTTAAATAACAAAATCCAATCGAATGGGCCAAAAATTCAATTTAGTTTCATTTTGTTCACATACCCTTTATCGAGAAAACAGATTGCAAGCTCTCTGTAAGTAATGGCAGTGTCCCTCAACACTTACAAAACAAAAGGCATCGTTCTACTTTCGTTAGATTTAGTTGCTGACTCTTCGCATTGCAGCAGAATTAATCCAAATTTACTGTAGAACAGGTGGCAATTACCATCAGATGAAAGTTTAAACATTTTCAGAATATGTACCGAGTCTCATCACTTGACAAAACTGTTTTTTACTCGCCGGCATGGTACTGGGAGATCATTGATGAATCCGTTAAGTTTCCACATAGTTGTTATTGAACCGTCACAATACATGGCATCACAAATAAATATCTAGAATGAATGCGTTTTGATTTTGATATTGGTTACAGGCTGATTGTCACTTGTGTTTGCTGGCCTGGATAGAAACAGATCTATCAGCAGGTCAACAGCATTGAGGGTGACTTTAAGCTTGTTTGGGGAGTTTTCGCATTAGTATAAATTGATATGGAAAATGACAATCGGAGAAACTGGAGATAGGAGGTATTGATTGTTAATTTGGGAGTTCAACCCGCCTTGTCTCACGTCTGCTGAACAGTGTCACAGCTTTGTTTTCATAACCTGGACTTTCATAACCTGGGAAATCGTGTTTTTCTTGAAATTAGCAGTCCAATGTGAAAATATGTGAAACGGTTTTTTACATGATATTTTAGCTTCATTAGTGGCGTTTAATGTATTTGAGGGAAATATGTTTTTAGGCCAAGTGCAAATCTATGATATGATCAAAAGATTNTTTTTCACGATAGTCAGCAGAGCTACCTAAAATGAGAGCAATGTCATAGCAAATGCCANTTATTCATGTTTTGTTTTTGAATTGTCGCTTCAGCAATAAATATGTTTTCTATGTAAATGCAACTGCACAAGCTTCGTATGGAAACGNGATAACCATTTAGCTATTTATTACACTCCTATCGNAGGACTTAGCTTGTCAACTTNATGTGCAAGAAGAACCTTCTACTTCTAAGTTCTGACGAGACCGGGAATACGTTTCAGAATTGTTTTTAGTGATCTGCGGATAACCACAACAGTGTCAAACACTAGCGCACAGCATGCTACAGCACAGAGTCTCTAACGGTTTTTGTGAGATGGCCACTTATGCTTTTACACAACAGTTCGAGGGCAGGACTTCCTACGTAATGTGATTGTTTTGGGATATGTTACATTGTACCAAATCAGCACGTTTTTCGTAATTATATTAATTTTTCATAATTGACAAAATGTCTTTACGGCAAGATGAAATTGCTTTTGCGGGTCGGATTTGGCCCATGGGCCGTAGTTTTTAGCCCCATCCTTTAGGCTATATCTTCAAATACTTTTTGTAGTACAAAGAGATTGTTTTGGACACAAACAATGTACCCAGTTACGTGTAGCTTGCGTGAAAAACGAGTCCCATCTTTTGGGACCCGCTTCAAACTTTTTCTGATTCAATGATATGAAGTGCGTTTAGATTGTGGCTGTTCCGTGAAAGATCGCATAGTTCGACCAACAAAAACAACTAATACCTTGGCCTTCAAACGTTAGCCACGTTTGTGTGATGCCCAACGATTGTCACAGACAACCATGGGTCTTTAAACAAGTGAATACTTTTTGACGCCCCCTATTTGACTGCCCCTCTAAACCCCCATCGGGGTCGGCCACTGGGTCTTGCAGAGTGGTTTGAGTTTTTGTTTGAGGTTTGAGGGTATTTATGAAATTTCCTATAAAGCCTATGCTTCTGTATTTTTTGAAAGCAGAGGCTTTGTTAACCAAGGCTTGGTTTGATGGTTTAGGCCTTTTTGATTAGTAAATATTTGTACACGTAAGAAATGTATCTACAAAAGAACTAAAACGAATGTTTGGATCTTGATCACATATCAGTTGCCGCGTAGGTCTGCAATATAAACGTCTAGTTGAAAGTTATGACTATACATTTTGTATATGGTACGTCTTTGACACTTTTTGATACCCTTTTCAATCAAAGCATAGATGGGATCATGACCATTAATGAGGAAAACAGTTGTGCTGGAGTTAATTTTCTTATCATGCTGGTTTGTATAGATATGATCAAGTAAAGACGGCCTTCGATTTAGCATAAACGCGTTGGGAAATCAGTCAAGAGATATAAATCCCAAACTGAAGTCAAGTCATGTTTAAGCTGCAACTACACAACAAATAACGCATTTCCATTGACAAAGCTTAAAAAAACAGCACAGATTGGGCGAAAGACGGCCAAAGCAGTTACTTAATCAAGCCCAGCCGATATTTAATGACTGTCAAATTTCAATAGTACAGTTGAGGCACAAACATGAGTTCAAAACGAAACAAAATAAAAATAAAAAAGCAAAAAATGTGCTCAGGTTCAGGTCAACGCTCAAAAACATATTACAAATCACATAAGAGTCAATACACAGCAACCAGGTGCGATTTCACGTGATAGGAAAACACGTGCAATGGTAACATTCTAATCTTATTAGAAATACACTCCCATGCAACACATTCTGCATATTGCAACATTTGCTTTACCATAATCGGTTCTAACAGGTTTATGATGAACAATTTTTGAAACGTGTTGCCTTGTGCCATGATCATATATGTAGTGTAGTTCTGAAAAAATAGTTATCAAAGGAAGAGGGCAGGATACTGACATTATGCTTATACATAAACTTTTCCAAATCAAGTTGATACAAATCAGAAATTTTGAGAATTCTAAGTAATTTAAATTTATTGTTTGCACTTGATCTTCTATTGCTAAACGTCAGGTCTTTCAAAATTCGGTTTTGTAGCACTTGCATTGGTTGAATAGTAGTTTTATAGGCTCGGCCCCAATCAATTATGTGGTATTGTAAATGTAAAAAATGAAAAAGACTAAAATAGATTAACGCGAAATCTTTTCATATCAGCAAAATGTCTAATTTTACACTCTACGCCACAGGCTTGAGAAAGTTTCCCACAGAGGCTACTGATTTGCGGTTTCCATGGAAGTTTATTATCAATTATAACACCAAGATACTTGATACTGTCATTTTGCTGTATTCTTACACCATTCATACAAATTTTCAACTTAGAGTTTGACGAAAGTGTTGCAGTTAATATTATATAAGCTGTTTTGCTATAGTTTATTGATAATAATCTGTTGGACCTCATCCAAGTATCGACTTTATCAAGCTGATTTTGAAGATTAATTTGTAAGGTTTTAATATCTTTATGGGATATTGTCTTACTCTAGCTTTGAACTGAGTTTTTTCAGAATCTGCCTGACCACCAGAAAGGCTCGATCTCTATGAGATAAGTGCAAACTAGTGTCATCTGCATAAAGTGTAGTTTGAAAACTAGAGGCACACGAAATATCATTAACATAGATTAAAAATAATAAAGGACCCATCAAAATAAGAAAGTTTTCCAAATTAAAATTTTTCATACGTCTGACAAATTTGCTTCTCACATTTTCTGTGAACCCAAGCACAGTAGGTAACAGGAGGAATATGGAAGGTGACAAGACCGTTAAACTATGCTGAAATCAATGAATGACCATTCACCCAAGGAATCTTTGCACCATATTTATTTGTGCAAATCTCTGTATTGGAAGAAAATGTTCATGATGCACAGGTTGTCGTTGTTAGCCTACAGCAGGGATCTCAAAACTGCGGCCGCGACTTAAATCCGGCCCGCGAAGACATTTTGTCAACAATGAGAAAATAACATATTTACGAAAAACTTGTTGAATTGGTGGAATGCAACATGTCACTAAACAATCATATTACGTAAGATGTCCGGCCATCGAACAGTTGTGTAATAGCTTATGCGGCCCTCTGACAAGAACGTTTGGAGACCCTGGCCTACTGCATAATTGCAGCAATAGTCTTCCGTTATCCTCTTTGTCAGCACTACCACGTCAGCCAATGACACACGTCCATTCCCGCATCGTTCCCAAAGTGTGCATTTAAAGTTTACCAAATGATTGCGGATTCGTTAAGTTTAACTTTTAGCATAACATCACTAGTTTCGTCCACGAATTTTAAGTACTGTGAACTTTCGTTTGGGGCACATACCTGTATCAAAGACAGTGAACGGTCTGACAACTATAACATCAACATGCACATCCTTCCTGCTAGTGAGACCTAATCATCAAAACAGCTTACCAGCTGTGAGTAACAGGTATCCCCACCCCAGCCTGGACAAGCTTTTTTAACTCAACACCGGAGTAGTGGAATGTTCACAAATCGTCCAGCACTATAGTGTTACAGCCACGCAACCACGAAGAAGAAGCAAGGTTAACTGTGACTTAGCAAAATACAGATGTATCAGCATATCATAGAACAAAAAAGTAGATGATTTATTAGATATAAAATATGCATGGTTTATTCTAGAGATGGACAAGAACGGAGTTAATGAGCCCGTGCAGCAAATTTCACTTGTTTGTTTGCGGAGGCTAAGAACCTTTTTTGTAGGCGGAGACGAAGCGGAGGAGGAGTTTGATATTTGCTTCATTTTCCGCTTGCCATCGTAGGCAAGCCTTAGTTGCGTTGTTTCCTGTTAACTTGCGTGTGATTGCTGGTTATTACCAGGATTTTGTGATGGGACGCTCTCTTTGTTTTGATATATTAATGCAATACTAGCGAAATGAAGTTACTATTGACAAACATCGATTCATATTACTTAGAATGCTAGACTCTTCACTGACTTGAGCAGTGTCGAATATTGTGCATCTTTCATGTAGTAGTACAAAATTAAAAGTGAAGATGCAAAGTCTTCTAAGACTGCAAGTGTACGTTTTGTAGTGGTGTATGCATGCTGCGCCAGGCAGGAAGGGAGGTTGTTGTTTTGCAACAGGATAAAAAGTAATGATTCAAACTGCTGCAAAGAAAGAATACGAGGTTTTCCTTGATGATAGTCTACTTGAAGTTTTATGATGGGCTACTTGAAGTTGGGCGTTTCAAGCAAGGAAAGAGAGCACTTTTACAGAAAAAAGTTATGCAAGTTGAAATTACATTAACCAAGGCTGTCAAGCAACAGCTACTGTAGAATTTGGAACTTGGCGAAGTCGGACGTGAATATAATGCCATGATTTGCCGAGGAAGAGCGAATGCGGAGCAAACCTCTAAACATCTTTGGAGTCGGATCGGATGTGGAGGCATAAAAATGAGACTCCGTCCACCTCAGGTTTATCAAATTTCATTGGGAAATTCTTTGTTGACTTAGCTAGGCGCAGTAAAATAAAAACAATTGATCATAAAATGCCTTGTTTTTGAGAAAAATTCACTCTAGTGCCAGCAGCTACCATACAAATGCGTCTCAATTCAAATCGTTGTTTTGGTACTTGACTTCAACATTTTTCATTTTATCAGCACAACGAAACACCCAGATATGCACGAAGTGGTGACATTTGCCTTGTCTTGAATACTATTGATTGACAGATTAGCAGTCTTCTAGCTGCTGCTATACTTGCATGTAAAGATGTTGTACTGGTTACTGCATGCTTCTATTTAGCACAACCAGAAAAAATTGAAGTGATTCGTGCATGCAAAGGTTACAACGTTGTTCAGAATAATTATTATTCACGTCCGTGACGTGTTGCTGTCTTAGGTAAAAAGACAAGATTTTATTCTTGCGTAATCGATAAGTTGTCTGTACTTTGCGTGAACATGATATTAATTTGAAGCGTAAATCAAACATAACTACTGCATCAGTGCAAAAATCTACAACAGTGGTTTTCAACCATTACGCTGAAGGGAGCCAAATCCATGCCTATAAGTTTGTTAGAAAGCTGCACTAAAAATTTTTAACACAGTTCAACTGACACGTTTTGTTTCATTGCAGAACGAGGTTTGTTACACAAAATATTAAACGTTTTCTTGAAGGACTGCTTAGGGCCGCACAAGGGTTGCTTGGGAGCAGCATGCGGCCTCAGAACCGCGGTTGAGAACCACTCATCCACAGTATCAGCAATCAGCACTGAGATCACCTGTGACAGCCCAAGTATGTTTCCAAATAGACTTCCCACCGCAACAAACGACGTGAAGAGAGAACCAATTGTGCCTCGGTTATGAACGGCACTGATCTCACCGGCGTAGGACGGTGCAACACCTGAACTCCAAATCATTCGATGGTTTAGTTTCAAACTAAAGTAATCACTCACAGCAACTACACACTCAACCGCACCTGTTCCAACTGATGCAAATACCCCCAGAAAAAACCTTCCTATAATCAAAGCTTCATACGAGTTCATAATGTATGAAGTACATATCAACAGAGTGGAGAGAATGCATACAACCTGCAAAAGTAGAGTTAAATGAACGAAAAAGCAGACCTAAATTCATTAAAGAGCAATTAATAATAACAGCAGGTAGCTGAAAGCCTTCTTCAGTGTGTTGATATGTTTTTCAAAACATATAGCTAGTTGCATTGTGTCAGAATGGTTGTCCAAACTCTTCAAAAAATGCACGACTACAGGTGAATTCCCTGACTCTTGGAAAATTGCCCACATCACTCCAATTCCTAAAGTTCATAGCCCAAGTTCCTCATCTGAATATCAACCAATCTCTGTTCTTCCAGTATTGTCAACGTTATTTGAAAAAGTTCTTCATCACAGAGTATATTCTTATTTGACAGAACACAATCTAATTGTTAAAAGACAATATGGTTTTTGAGAAAATCACTCAACAGAGCTGGCCATTACAACTATATATGATGAACTACTCCGAAACTTTGATAATAAATTGATAACATGTTCCTTATTTCTAGACCTATCAAAAGCATTTGACTGCTGTGACCATGAATTTTTACTTGATAAGCTTTACCACTATGGTATCAGAGGTATTTCTCATAAACTATTCTCAAATTTTCTGCACAATAGAATGCAGTAGACTAAAATAGTGGCATTTAAATCTTCATACAAAATGATATCTTGCGGGGTCCCTCAGGGTAGTGTTATTTCGCCTTTGCTTTTCCTTATTTACATTAACGATATCATATCACAAAAGCATCCTCTTTTCAAACCACTTTATTTGCTGATGATATTAATCTCCATATGTCAAATTCCTCTTTTAATGTTCTTCAGACAACTGTTAACTTTGAACTATGTAAAATTGAC
>JGI24022J15233_10007989_pt1 | contig 11743 bp, 5 predicted proteins | sample Ectturendosymbi2_FD_15233 | JGI IMG/M metagenome (IMG submission 15233)
TGGAGTTGGTTTGAATTTTCAGTGAGTTCGAGTTTGATCAGTGGTGTGAAGGGTGCAAGCACACCCCCAAAGGTCTTGATTTGTATAAAATTTGGTCAAAATGTCACAGAAGTTTTCACATTTTTTATACTTTTTTGTTATTAACTCTTTGGCATCTGGCCATTTTTGGGGATTTCCTAAAAAAACACAGAAACACACAGGGTTTTGCGTGGGAATTTCTCCAGTCCTGCAAGTGCTACGGACCTGGTCGAAGTATCAAAAGACGCTGCAAGTCTTCTAGTCTGCACTCGAAAAAATATTTTGGTTGGGGGGTGCAGATTTTTTGTGAGTGGCGTCATAAGTGGAGGACTTTTAGGCCACCTTGGCCCACTTAACCTGGCCCTGGGCGCCAACCGTTAGATGGTAGTATTTCGCTGAAGTTTTTATTAGAAACTTGTATGTACATTTTCTTGTGTGTACTTGCTACTATTTCTTGTGTGTAACTTGTGTATTTGACCGATGTATCGGCACGCCAATATATTGGCTGATATGACAATGTTGATGTATCGTATTGGCAAAATTCTGCCGATATCTATCAGCAATATTTGCTCATAGAAGTGTTACGCTGTTGCTCTGCACGGTGTGTTCAGAAACCCAAGCTGCTACTTCTTCTCTGACCCTGTTTGAATAACACAAATACTTTGTCTTGTTCCTAGTGCACAGAGCATTCGTGCATAATCATAACACCGGTCAACAAAAAAATTTTGGCACAGTGTGAGTACGATTTTAGGGTATATTGAGGTCACTGAACCCGAATTTATGCACTTAGTTTTTCAAATTAGCTATAGTTTTTGAGATATTGAGCACGAAAATTTTTAGTGAAAAATGCAAATAGGGGAAGGTGGGGTATAGTCGACACTTTTTTGCCTTTTCAACCGCTGCTGCTTTATTTCAAGTCCAAACAAGCTCAAAATTTTTCACACAATAAAGCAACTCTACATACACAATATCATGCCTACATACACAATATCACAAAAATATCGGCATCGGTTATCGGCAATGAATAATCAAAAATGAAAAACATCGGTATCGGCCCAAAAAACCTTATTGGTTGAGCTCTATAAATTAATTTATATTTGGAATACTGTTATTTTCGGCTTGTGCTTAAATACTTAATCATGTCTACCTAGGGCCACCTGTATAACCTTTATCAGTATTAGGTTATGTTGGGTGATTAGATCAGCGAAGCTTACCATGCACTTGCGTTACTTAGGGACACCTGAGAATGGAGGCATGGCAGAGGCATTGCTTCTCCTGCCCTTTCAAAAGGGGGCAACAGGGCGGAGGTGCCTTTTCACAACAGTACAATAGGTAATTTTGTGGTTGATTAAGATTATCTTGAAACAAATTGATTGCGGCAATTCATGCACCAAGAAAATTTAGCATGTTTTTATGTTACTATTTTTGAAGTCAACATTGTTGATGAACAAAAACAAACATACTTGGTAACAATTTTTTTTGTTTTTTTTAGTTTTCATTGCCCACAACTATTTTCCTGCCCCCTTGCCCTACGGCTTCTCTAGGATCCCTGGCATCCCTGTAAATACAAGCACTACTTTTTAAAAACAATGACCTTATTTCAATCTTTCATTCACACCAGCGCAGGGTGTCCCCAAAATATTCTGCACACTGGCCCCCAAACTGCTAAGACCACTACGAGTGGTAATCGATCACAACATTGTTCAATTAGTGAGTGACATCAAATACCTATGCTCAGTATTTCCAGGAAAGCAATTGCCTGTCCAATGTGATAGGGCATACTTTTCCTTAGTAGGGATGTGTGATGTGATCAGCTGTGGTTGTTTCTATTTTCGATATATTGAATCAATGTGACTGGGACAATTGCAGATAGCAAATTGTGACTTTATTTCAAGCACCAGCTTGGTGCAAAACATATGTTTGTTTTGTTGAATGACTATGATAGGAATATTGTGTCTGAAACAATAGCATGTCACTTTATCATAGCAATATATGGAAGTCTCATAATTAGTTTGTAGAAAGAGAACTGCCGTACGTCATCAGGGTTGATTGATTTAGATCATTTGATTTAAATCATGATTTAAATCAAGCAATAAAAATCATGATTTAAATCAAGCAATAAAAATCAAAATAATCATATTCAGTTTTGAAGCCTTTTGTGATTTGCATGGCACATTTTATTGGTATTTTAATCGGTTTCACTTATTAAAGAAGGCAGAGACTTATGACAACACAAGTTACAAAAGTAGTTAAAATTTTATCAATCATAGCAACTGTGAGTCACAGATTCTATGTCAACTTACTGCAAAAACGATATGTGAACTGAAATCACTAACATTTGCAGACTCAAAATTCAGAACTGTCAGAATGGCACAAGTTTGAAAGCATAGGCTGGCATAAAGCAGGCCTGCAGCCAGGTTTTGAGGGAAAAATAAACTGGTAGGGGAGAAATATTTTTGTTTTTATTACAGCATTTGTTTGAAAAACTATTTTCTGGGTACAGCAAAATTTGAGGGGCACAAAAAATTTAGGGAAACTGTCCCTGAATGACCCCATGGCTACGGGCATGAAGTAAAAGTTGCATCTAAATTCCAGCAAATATGTAGGCTGTTGACTTTAGAAATAGTAGTTTTAGAACATATTTTTGATTCAGATACATAACCAGGGAAAATGCCAAACCGAAAACGAAGAACGTTTTTTTCAATCTCAACTATAAGACTTGCTGAATCCGTATAGGGTTTGAACAACTCTCTAGCTCTAGCGGCTCGCAATTTTTGGCCAAAAAAAGGCCTGCCAATTGTGGCCGTTAAAGAGTTAAGCATGATAAGTGCAAAGTAACTTTGAATAGAAGTTCAGCTGAATTCTAGTTGCTGTACTAAAAGAAACAAAGCACAGAAAAGTTATATTAAAACAAACTCTTAAAATTAAAAATTACTACTTGTAAGGTGGCCACGCTCTACATATTAAATCCAAATAATCATAAAAACAAAAAAATCTGATTTAAATTTAAAAAAATCAGATTCAATTCAAAAAATCTGATTTTTTTTATTTTTTCAAAAAAATCAGATTCAATTCAAAAAATCTGATTTTTTTTATTTTTTCAAAAAAATCATTATTTTTATCAACCCTGTACGTCATAACAGTCTGCGCCACCAAGGAAAACGTGACGCTGTTTAGTCTTTATTCGGAGTTGCAGCACCTCCAGGAATCAGTCACACGCCAAAACAGCATCACATTTTTTCACTGCAGCATAGACTGTCATGACGTATACACAGGTGGGCACTAACAAGCTACGAAAATAGCGAGCTAATTTTCCAGTAGCTATGGTGGTAGCACCACTATTTTTTCGTAAAAATAGTGCAAGTGGTAGCAAGCTATCAAGACCTTACCAATATTTGCCACTTTGGCATAAGTAGGGGCCAAACGATAGATAAAGCTCTTTTGTCCACAGACATTGTTACTCTTCGCTGTTTTTTGCTAAGTTTGGATGATTTGGTTGTAGTAAGTCACCAGCATTAGGAAGATTTAGCTCAGGTTACTGTTTAATTGATCGATTGGCTCCACGTTAGTTCAGAAAAAGGTTAGCATCAGTGGCAGATCTACAGCAGTGGGTACGTGGAAGCATAGGCTACTGGTAAAGCTGCACAAAATCAAGTTGAAGGCTTGAAACAAATATTGCACTAGGTCCAACACTTCACTACATGTGTAGAAACAATTTTTGTCAATATCATGTGTCTTTTTGTCAATATCTAAAGCAGTGGTTCCCAACCTTTTTAGCCTTGCAGCACCCTAGAGAAGAGAAAGATATGTGGCACCCATCGGCAAACCTATAGCAATTTGCTTCAAGGTTTGATGGCAGTTTGAAAATTTATTTTTTATTGATATATTGAAAAGCATTAGCTCATGGCACCCTGGCACCTCAGTTGGGAACCACTGATCTAAAGTATATGTCAATATCACTGTTTCTGTAGCTTGTGTTGACTGTGATGGAAACTGTTGCATAACCTAGACCAAGATTATGATAAAGTTACTGCACAAGTTATGGCTTTGATGGTCAAACAAAATCGCACATTTCAATACTATGCCTACATTCAAATTATTCAAAGACATTTTTTATGAAACAAAAGTATTCCAACGTTCAGCAATTAGAAATCATGATGAAGAGTTCAAGCTTTAGGGCAATTTTAACAAGCTGCTTCTAGTGGGATAGTGATGGTACTGAGCAGGATAATGTTTAAGGGGATATGGCCATACGAGTGTAGATGGTTTAAATTTTGAGAACTCTGGTCATTTTTAGCATATATATTTTTGTGATTTGCTTAGAACAGAGGTGGGCAAACTACGGCCCGCGGGCCGCGAGGGCATTTTGTGCGGCCTGGGCAGTTACACGTACATAGATAGTACATATTTAGAGTGTATGTTAAAGTAATTTTATCGATTAGATTAGAATTATCAAGTTTTTGTCCACACGCTTCATTCGAAACTGCATTTTTACTCAACCGGAAGTGACTGTTGTTACCTTCATTTTGTGGTAGCTCATGTAAAACTTTTTTTCAAAGCGATTATGGATGTAATATATGAATACAAGCATGCAGCCCTCAGTAGCAATAAAATCTTCAATGCAGCCCTCCGTAGAAAATCTTTGCCCACCCCTGGCTTAGAATAGGTTACGAAAATCAGGCACATGGCTTGATGAAAAAAAGCTTTATGAAAGAAAAAGCAGCACGTATTTGTAAAATTTAGCTGACTGTGAAGCTCAATAAGCATGCACTGTTTTGAAAACTAGTTTTTGAAAACCCTAAAATAAGATTCTGTACCCTATGTGTTTAAAAAATGTACTTTCACAAACAGTGGTTCCGGCACAGTATATACTAATAGATTTTATCTTACTTTGTTTGACACAATCTCCATTTACAGTAGAAGATGCAATGTGTGGTGTTCACCATTTTCTTGGTTGTGCAATGCGTTCCAGGAGGCAGTGTTAACACTTAAAACTTCTGTTTTTCCTACTTTTACATTTCAAAAATCTCTACATTTCCTTACACATTTTTCATGAGTAACAATCATTAAGAAGTAGTTCATTGCCACACAAAGATTGCTTTCATAGCACAACCTACTGGTATACAGTTATATTTTTAAAAGTGAAGAAATATTGAGACAGATGTTCCAACAAATGGAAAATGCAAATACCATGATTTGCAACACAAAACCTGTAAGTATGAAAACACAAGTTTTGCTACTTCTAAGCCTCACACTGTATAAATTCACCACAAGCTAATACAGACTGTAGCAGTGACTACGATTTTGTGCAGTGTAAGTGCTTTGATATGGTGCCAAAAGCTAGGACAGCCAGAAGGAATGTATTAGAAACGTTTCTTTAAGTATATTTTGGCATGTTGGTAAAGTTTACCACCCGCGGCACTGGGTGGATTTTCCAATTAGATGTATAATTTGCCCACATTGGGCAAGCCTTTGCAACTCCGTAACTCTATAACGATCATCCGGCACTGGGGCCCAACCGCTAGAGTCAATTTTTTGACTTAAGTTTCCAATGGAAACTACGATGAAACCCCAGTCATTTAAGCCTTTTATTGTCTTTTCAGCATTTCTGGTTCTGAAGTTTTGGCCAAAAAAAGTAAATTTGTGTAAAAATTACCAAAAAAGATTTTTTACCCAAATTTTAGTCATTTTTACCCAAATTTTAGCATAACTTTGGCAACATACAGATTTATACACAACCCTGCTGTATCTTTCAAAACTGTTCTCCATTACAAGCAAGCTAAGACAATTTAATTTAAACATCTAAGATAATCTCATTTAAATCTTATGTTTTTCACAAAAGTGTACATGCTTATTGTTGTTTTTTTAAAATATAACTTGCCATACTTCCAAATGTAGAATTGCCCCTAGAGCAGGGGTTGGCAACCTATGGCCTGCGGGTCCGGATCCAACCTGCCAAGCAAAATCATCTGGCCCGTAGTGCCTTTACCAAATTGTAGTGACTGTATAGCCCACCTAGTGGTATTGTATTTTATGAATCTGCCCGTCTTTTAACTTCTTGTTATTGCATACTTATGAGAAACAAACAGTACTGTGTGATAAATGTACTGTATGTCGCATTATGGGCTTTCAATATGAACTGTTGAAATCAGGAGTTAATCTGATTAAAATTCCAAAGTTTTATCAACAGCAAAGGGAATGCAATTGTTGGTGGAAAATTACTATGACCCACCATACCTTGCAGAGTGTTTTTGGCCAGAAACTCAGGAAAGGTTGCCAACCCCTGCCCCAGAGGTATGTTTGTTTAAGTTATGTTATCCAGTTACAGTACCATAGAGAAATAAGTTCATATATTGTCATAATCAAAAGAGGAAACCAATAAAAGCAGCAACATTTGGATTGCTTATCAATATTGACTAACACTACATGCAAATAATCAAGACTGCTGTGCAACAAACAGACAAGCATTGAATTTCATTTCTTTTGCTGCATCAATTTTCTGTATGGCACCTGAGTAATCATCCATAACCTTGTTGGCTTGACACTCTGTAGCAGAGGAGCTTGATGCAAATGCATTCATATCTTCCACTGGTGATTCATCAAGAGTAGTGTCAACAGATAAGGAGCAGGAAAGCCAGCCTTTATCCTGCAAAATTAATGTTGTTGTTACCACCTGCTCTTTCTAAAATAGTAAACTTGAAGTGAAAAATAATTTTTACCTATAAAATACTACTCAACTAGTCTATTTAACCAAAACAGCATTCACTGAACAACAGCAGTCAACGGCTCAAGTTCATGCTCTTGAGGTAGCTTGCTTGCTTCAGTTGGGGTGCTGGAGCAACAACGTTGCAAACAACCACCTTGGGTCTGGTGCATTCAACCGCAGAACACTGCACTCCTGTCTGGTGTCGCAGTGCTCACACCCGCCTTATTGACCCTGCCATCAACAACGCCTTGCAAATAGTGACTAGATGCTTGCGTCTTACACCAGCAGACAACCTTCCCATCCTTGCAGGCATCCAACCTGCTGAGCTTTATCACAATGGAGCCATACTGTCTCTAGTGCGCTGTGACTTGGAGCCTGGACCTCTCCTCCACTCAGTGCTCACCTGCCATCGACTGCAAATGCACAACACCTCAAATCGAGACACCTATTTGTACCTGCTGCACAAACAACTCATCAGTTTATCTGACAATAACAACATACGTGCGGTGCACTGGGCATATCACTAATGGAACATGGAGTGGGCGGACAACCCTGCAAGACACCAAAATTTCATCTGCGACACCAGCACCCATGCCCTCAGAATGACCCTCCTCAAGAACAACTTGGGTCCAGTTGAACCATTTCTGCTCCTGATTAGACAAATGGGGTATGGCCTCCTCTAGCCTGTGAGTGTGGTGCAGAAGAACAAACCATCGGCCATGTTGTCCTCCATGTCCAATCCATCAACATCCTCATGGACTGCACAGCCTGACGGTACTGGTTGATTAGGCAATCGAATGGCTGCTTAACACCTGTCGTGAGACGTTGGACAGGTCGTTCACGAATCGCCAACACCTTGGACAGGAATTCAAGTGATACGAATTTACAGCAGGACAGATGTTTGCAAGTTTGACATAAACTTATTTTTTGTAATGCTTGTGTATTTTCACAATAAGGTTGATCAATCCTATATAATAAGATGGAATTACAACAGAGATAATGTGAACTTCACTAAAACCAATCCACATATCAGTTTTGCTGATGTAACACTCAATACCAATATGCACGGTTTCAAAAAGTTTGAGGCTGTTGTTTGCATCCCCACAATCACTCCTCCACAACCCACTTTGAGGTTGCAAACCACTTATTGGCAGCCACTTTTTTGTTTAACTGGGTGCTTTTAGCAAACACTAAGTTTGCAATGCACACCTTAGAAGTGGTGATGGTGTGACTCAAGTCATTGACTCAATCTGGGTTGACTCAGAAGAAATGTTGTGATGTCATGAACCAAATGACTCAACTCGAGTCAGAATGAATGACTTGAGACTCGAGTCAGAGTTATTTTAACAAAATATCCAGACGTCTTATTGACAAACACAATTTGCATACAAAGAAATGAGCTTTTTTCTTTGTTGCTTTGTTGTGACTGTGTTGCTGGTGGTGTTATGCTAGTCTTTCAAGATCAGAGGTTCCACCTGACATTGAGAATTGAGACCTTCCTTTTGGCTGAGGGACAAGCAGCGCACAATACATTGGACACATTATCCAGGTTTAATCTACAATTCATATATTGTGATTGTGGCAGTCAAACTCAAACTTATTCTTTGGTCTTTGTTAGGCCAAGTGAAGAACAAAAGGACAAGTATATTGTTTGCAGCGGAAGACTTGTGAAATTGAAAGTGAAGGAGTTAACTACAAGCTAAAAAAGCAAGAATAACCTAGGGAAAATGTTTAATTTTGTTTGACTCGAGCTTGCAAACAAATAACTCGACAGGTTTTGTCACTCGACTCAGGTCAGATGAATCTGACTTGAAGGGTTTTTGACTTGACTCGTGAGTCATAACCCAACAAACATGACCACACCACATCACTGCTGAGAACCGAGGTCGGGAACCTTTTTGGCTAAGGATGCCATGAAACCTACATATTCTAGTTGTATTTCCGTGACAGCCATACAATAGTTTAACACTTAATGTAACTAACTTGCTTAACTAGTGTGTGCATTTTTAAGAAAAATCAACGATTTTAAACAAGGGTAAAGGTCTGAATTTTCTCTTCAACACTTATGGCGTCGGGCTGAAATCGGGGATTTTCGAGAAAAAAACACCTAAATGCACGTAGCTTTGTGTGGGAATTTCTCTGGTCCGGCAAGCGCTACTGACCTGATCAAAAGCTCAAAAGACATGGCAAGTCTTGTAGCTAACACTTGAAAAAAAATTTTTTGCTTGGGGGTTGCAGATTTTTTATGAGTGACATCATAAATGGAGGACTTTTAGGCCGCCTTGGCCCACTTCACCTGGTCCTGGGCCCAAACTGCTAGATAGTAGTATTTCGCTGAAGTTTTTACTGGAAACTAGGCTACAATCTGAGTCTTTTGATACTTTGGATGACCTGCTGGGGTTTCAGGTTCATAAGTTATGATCTAAAGCAATAAAGATATTTGACTAATTAGTCAATTAGATAATTAATTTGTTTATTTTAGATCATAAGTTTGAACCAGAAACGCTAGAAAGTTGATCAAAGGCTCAAAAGACTTGGACTCGGGCCTGGTTTCCAATAGAAACTTCAGCGAAATACATTGGCCTAGCAGTTGGGCCCTAGGCAAGGTAACATGAGCCAAAATGACCCAAAATCAACTTCACTTATGACGTCACTCACAAAAAATCCGCAACCCTCAACAAAAATTTTTTTTCGAGTGCGGACTGGAAGACTGGCTGATCCGTTTGAGCCCTTCAACAGCTCTCTAGTGCAATTGGCAGAGAAGCTATGGCATTGGTAAGGCAACCGAAAACTGGTTTTAGGCCGAAATCTAGGTACGAATATATCGTACGCCAGCTCTTAAAGTGTTAATAACATGCTTCTTACTGTTAATGCGACTTCTGGTGTTGCTGATGACTTTGAAGGAAAATTACAGAAGTTTCATCTGTAACAATTGTGTTAAAAAAATATCAAGCGAGCCAGATGCCATTATCAAAAGAGCCACATCTGGTTCGCGAGCCATAGGTTCCGACTCCTGGCTTAGAAGATTGGCAATTAAGTTATGCTTATGTTTTCTTTCTGGGGTATAGTCCTGAAAACCTACGCATAACCACATATCACTCTGACATCACTTCATTCAAAATGGGATTTAGCCAACTTCCTAGGACCTGCTGCACTAACATTCACAAGAAACTGAAAAGCATTGCAAGACACACACAAAGCATGGTGAATATGATAAAACATAGCTGCATGACACTAGAATCTCTGCACAAAAAGGACATGTTATGATCAACTGTCACAACTGGTGTACATGGCCAATCTAAATGATACTGGCAGTGTTGCGATCAGAAAGCCCGAGTGGCATGTGCGCAAAGCTTCGCACTGTGGCAGCAAGCAACAATAAGGTTCACCAAACAACATCACTCTATTATTGCTTGATCGCGCCACATACATATGGTGTTCTTCTTCATGCACATTCCATTCATGGTGAACCACGCATTCAGCATAACACCAACCAAGAGGTTGCAACAGCAGCACCATTAAATGCAAAAAATGGTTTCACATAACAACTAACTGTCGTGTGCATCTCAAACCTGCAATTTTAGATTTTTAGTTTTTGATTTCTTCTTTTTTTTATGTTCCTCTTCAATCACTGCCAATAATGTGCTTGCATAGAAATTGCTACGGCACAACAGGTTCCACAGATGCATGAAATGATTCACAAAAGGTGATTCCTTCAGAGACATCTGAGACGAGAAATAAACATCAGTCATAACTAAATTGCCTAACAAATGGCATTCTCTTAACATTCAACCAGCCCATGATAAGAATAAATTTAACAAAAAATGTACAGCTATTTCAGATAAACATAAAAATACTTAACACCTTGACAGCCAACCAAGTTTTGCTTTAAAAGGTATAATTTGCCCACATTGGCCAAGTCTTTGCAACTCCATCACTCGCCAGTCGATTGTGCAAGAGAGCAGTCGAAACCCTCAAAAACTTGGCGAGTCTTCTGCTTTGCAATGAAAAAAAATTTTAGGTTTTGGGTTTCAGCTTTTTGTGGGTGATGTCATAAGTGGGAAAGTTTTGGCCTTTTTGGCTGAGGTTATCAGGTCGTGAACCCCATCTGCAAGAGGGAAGTATTTCGCTCAAGTTTTTATTGGAAACTAGGCTAAAATCTGAGTCTTTTGACCTTTTGATTATATGCACCGAGCACGAGTGGGTGACGCACACCAGCAAGTTTGGCTGGATGTATGGCACTGCCTTTTCACACACTTAACACTTTTGCAACCAGGTTAATTCAAGCGGTTCGCGCAAAAACAGCTGGATCGCACATGGCTTTGCGCAGGAATTTCTCTGGTCCGCTAAGCATCACAGACCCAGTCAAAAGCACAAAAGTCTTGGCAAAGTCTTGTAGTTGGCCATTGAAAAAAAATTTTTTGTATGGTGGATGCGGATTTTTTGTGTGTGACATAAATGGAGGACATTTAGGTTACATTGGCCCACTTCACCGGCCCTGGGCCCAAACCGTTAGATCAGTGTTACTCAACCCCAAGTCCACAGACTCATTTGAGTCCGCGAAATGCTCTGGATGAGTCCACAAGCACTAGGGACAAGCAAGTTTTCTGAAATGCCCTCACACAATAATAACTTTCCCAACTTTATACAATTGACGTTTTGTTCATACAGGGATTAAAATGCACCTGACTAGCGTGAAAAATTAAATACTCTACTGTTCCACATGGCATTTATACTTTAAAGGTATAGTGTGTACAGCAGCTTAACCATTGGCGTCCGCTAGGTTTTGGGGATTTTCCGAAAAAAAACGCCTAAACGCACGTGGCTTTGCGCAGGAATTTCTCTGGTCCGGTATGCTCTACAGACCTGGTAAAAGTCTCAAAAGATGCGGCAAGTCTTCTAGTCTGCACTCGGAAAAAAATTTTTTGCTTGGGGGATGCGGGTTTTTTTGTGAGTGACGTCATAAGTGAAGGACTTTTAGGCCATCTTGGCCCACTTTGCCTGGCCCTGGGCGCCAAC
>JGI24022J15233_10007993_pt1 | contig 11742 bp, 4 predicted proteins | sample Ectturendosymbi2_FD_15233 | JGI IMG/M metagenome (IMG submission 15233)
AATTAATTAACTAATTAGCTAATTAGTCAAATATTTTTACTAACTTACATCACAACTTTTGAACCCGAAACCCCAGCAGGTCATCCAAAGTATNAAAANACTCGGATTGTAGCCTAGTTTCCTGTAAAAACTTAGCGAAATACCACCTAACGGTTGGCGCCCAGGGCCAGACAAAGTGGGCCAAGGTGGCCTAAAAGTCCTCCACCTATGATGTCACTCACAAAAAAGCTGCACCCCCCAAGCAAAAAATTTTTTTTCGAGTGTAATCTACTAGACTGGCCGATCCGTTTGAGCCTTTGAACAGCTCTCTAGTGCAATCGGCGGAGGAGCTGGGGCGTTGGTAAGGCAACCGAAAACTGCTGTTTTTTTTGCGAAAATCGCTGAATCCTAGCGGACGCCAAGGAGTTAAGTCCTCTATTTTTTAATTCAGCAGAAGGGTGGCATCTGGATGCAGAGGTAAACCAAGCAATTGCTAGTCATAATGTTCAGGGACCGAGATTGAGGTTAGTAAACAGCCAGATTATTGGCACACTTTCAAACAAAATAATTGTGGTTTGAGATTAGTTCCTCATACCATGAAACACAATATCTTACAAAGCAGATTTGTGTATGTCTGGTAGTGTATGAACTTTACAGTCCGTACAGTTTTGCTTGCATCTAGTAATGACAAGGTAGTGGATTCTAGAAGATGGCATTCATATGTATATTGTTTCTAACATGGTTTATTATGTTGTCAGAATTTCATAGTTTTGTCATGTTGTTTAGAATTGCCAATAACTTTTCCCTCTTAAGGTTTTTGTCACCAAGTAACTAATCTATATGCATGCTTATGTACTGTACATGAAATCGGTAGTGGAAAATGTATTTTTTCGCAAATTTTTTAATTTCTTGTTATTTAAATTTTTGTTATTTTTCAGACAAAATGCTTGTGTATATATAGGAAAATTGAGTCTTACTTCAGTTGTAAGCCTGGTATGCAATGAACATTGTAACATTGTTTGGAAAATACATGAAGTGAGGGATGCTTGTGCTCACTGCATTTGGAACTTTGTTTTTGATGATAATTCTTCTCATGCTATGCACAAGACGAAAAGAGTAAGCATTTAATTTCATCTTTTGATTCTTGGATCAAATGCTTTTTAATTTAACTTATTTAGTTGTGAGCAGACACAACGTCCATAGTATAAGCTCACACACAGTCAGCATAAAGCAGATCGATAAAAAACAGACAAAACAGTACGTTTTACAAGGCATTGGAGCTGGCATAAGCACGAGTTCAGACACTTTCTACAACTGCGTTGAAAGCAGAACCACAGGTTACAGACACATTCTTAACACTATTGTTAGCTAACATGTAACACTTGTTACAAACACTACTTCGGAGTAGGGCACCAATTCTTAAACTGGTCAAGTCTAGGTAAACTGTGAATGCATTGTGACATGACACGGCATCAATCAAACAGACACCGTAATGTTTGAGCACTCATTGACAAAGTAAAATGCGATTGTAGTGTTCAAAGAATAGGGACGAATACAAACAACCTGACTGCATCAAAGCACGCAACCATAATGAAAATACAAGTACATGTTTCTCAAAAGATGCAGAAAGTCTAACAACACAGTATACATAATCTGGTCCACTGGACCTGGTCCCACCTGGGTAGACCACTTCAAAAGTACCATGCTTTCAAACAGTTTCTGGACCACATAGAGTTTGGATTCCCACTCCAATTCCTAATGTTACTTATACTCAGTAACAACCACATATTTAGACCGTTTCCAACAACAAAATTTAACACAAATGCAAATGTTACGCTGGCAGGAACTTTCTAATGTTAAAATGTAGATTTACATCACCTGAGAACAGTGAGCAAACCTCCAACGTAGATCTACATTGGCCAAGTCACTTTGCACCACCATGACCACCAGTCAGTTGAGCTAGAGAGCTGTTCAAAGCTGTTTGCTGTTTATTTAGATGATTTATCCAATGAACCAAACAACATTAAAGCAGGGTGTTATGTTGGTGTAGTCTTATTAAATCACTTGATGTTTGCTGATGATATGTGTGTGCTTTGTCGAAGTGTACGTTGGTTGCAAAGAATACTAGATGTGTCAGGCTTGCAGAATTGCATGGGAATATTTTCATCTGCAACAAGACTGTTTGTATGATGTTAAGGCAAAGAGGATAAAAAGCACAGGCACCCCATTACTGATACTGGGTGGTCAAAATGTAAAATCTGTTAACTGGTACAAATATCTGGGGATTGTACTGGATACTGAGCTCCTAGTAATGAAACCACCTAGTAATGAAAGTGTTAAGTAAAAGTTTGTTTTCTTTTTTTACTATTGTTACCAACCCATTTGACATGGATCTTGAGTCTATCATAAATAAATATATATAAAAACATGAATTGGAAAATGCACATGGGTTCTGATGCAAGTCCATGTTTATTTGATATGAACAAATTGTTTTCAGCAGGAAATTACCCAAAGTTGCCAGTGTGAGGTACACTCAGAGAAGTTCATCTGATATTGAGAGAGATGGTGGAGAGCAGCCATCTGAGGCATCAAACCATGATCATGAACAAGCCAAAGTGTTCACACACAACAGCAGTGACAAACGACGACCACACTCATCATGTAAGTAGTTTATATAGAGATGGCAAAACTCAGTGCTACACCAGTGTATATTTTTCAGAAACCTCTGTTAAAATTTTCATGGGTATTCTAATGCATATCTTGGAAGGTAAATCTATCATTATTTTTCATTCTGAAATTTAAAGACAAAAGCACTGATTGTGTGGGAGCAACAGAGATTAAAATATTTTTGAATCCATGCCAAAGTATGTTTCTTGTGATAATCGCTAATGTAGTTTTGTGAACTTAGACCTACTTTAGGGTTCATTAGAGGACCTTTCATCAATTTGTAAATCATGTAGAAACCATGTGAATGCAAATTTGTTTTCGAACCAGGTGGAGTTTCTAGTGTGCAACATAGCTTTTTATGTTAGTGTAGCCACAGTCATTTAAAATTTAATTGAAACACCACCTATGTGTTGTTTGGCTCAGTGTCAATACATTTTTATTAGGATAAAAACGAAAAATAAATTGTTAACCTGCTACCTCAGGTCAAAGTCAAAAATTTTCAGATGGTTTGTGGTTAATCTAGTAGTAATCAACTTTACAAGCCTTATGCTGCAAGTGCTTTTCATGAGGAATCACTTCTGTTCTGAAACATGTTTTCATGTATATATGTCTAAAACTTGCCTTTGCACTAATGCAGTACTACACAGGTTTAATGGAAGGTGTTCGTTAACTCCCCTTCGTTCTTTTGCATTTTTTCTTGAAAGTAAATGCTGTCTGTTTCTTCTGAGAGCTTTTCACCTGTTTTCAGTGCTGTGTTCTGTGATGTTTCACAGGGAGGTTTGGATAAAATGGTGAAGTCATTCATGTTCTGTTCAAAATAACTCGTTAAAAAAGGTGACAAGTAGTAGGTTCTTTGTGGTGAACATGGCTGTGAGTTGATTTAAAATCATCAGCACCACTTTAGGTGTTGCTGGTGAGTGTGGTAGATACAACCAGCATTAAGGGAAAAAGTGCACAAATGAAAAAATTATATAATCAAATAAGTGTGCGTTAGCAAATGGAGATAGCAATGGTAAACTGCTGATGATCATTTGGTGACTTGAACCAGTGCATGCCTCTTTTGCTGTACATGCTAATTTCTCGTGTTGCACCCTTAGCTGTGAATCTAAAAAAGTGTGCAATGTTTGTGCAAGTGGTTTGAAACTGAAACTGAAACACGTTTTTCATGCATTGTAATCATGACTTTGCATTAGAACTTTGACACAGGATTAAAATGCTCTATTGCAATGAGGTTAACCAAAAATTTTGCATCATAGCTGCTTTGCTTGATTTGTGGCATGTTAAACCTCTGTCTCATAAATTTGTCATTTTCTACAGAGATTTGTGATAGAAAGAGATGTATGATGGAACTTGAGTTTAGCAATGGATTTAAACACCCTAGATTCTTAGTTCCTTGTCGCTGCTCTTGATTTATGTGTTTTTGCAAGCTAAGCTGATTTATATTACTTTGTTGCTTGCAAAGTTTTTCTCTTACAATTTTTGGTGTGCTCATGTTGTGCTCATAGTTATTCATTTGTTATTTCAGCTCATTTGAGTATTGAGCTCAAATGAAATTCTGCCCATGGCGCAGTTCTCAAACATGAAATAAACTGGTATACTGCAGTATATACGAAGCTGTAGCAAAAGACTAAGGATACTTGGCAAAGCACTTGCAAAATGATATCTACCCTAGAAGCCAGATAGTAGAGCAAATACAGACATGTTGAAACAATATTAACATTTTCCACTAAAACCCAGCATAGAAACAAAGTTTTTTTGTATGAATCTCAAATCCTACTCAAGAATTTCATCAATGAAACGTTGAAACACACACTCCTTGTGGATAAAATACACTTCTTCTTGATAAACTTGATTATGCTAAAAGCAACATTAATTATACATGCGTGTAAATATATATTGTATCAATGCATAGTGCTAGTAAAGATGAATAACAGGCGGATGATTAAAATTAATGGATAAAACTGATGAAAATGGATTAGCCAAAACAAATAGAAATGGTTGAATAACTGTCCTATACCTTTTCTTTACTAAAGTTCCTGTGGAGGGTTAAAGGCATCATTAAATAGGAATGTAGGACAAAAAATAGGCAATTCTTAATTACAAATGTAAAGTTTTGCTGTTTGTTGATTCATGTAGATCAACCTTTTAGCATGACAAGCTATTAATATGGGATTGATTTGAATGCTACAATCTTTGTATTTTTTTACATGTGACTTTTATGGAATTGTACAATAGTTTTCTGAACAGGACCGCAGAAACAGATATATCAGCTTGGACTTTACCAGGCATAACTTGCCAACCAATAGAGCTAGAGAATTGTTCAAACCTTGTAAAAAAGCAGAAAGTATCCTAGCTTCAATTTAAAAACATCCTGGCATTTTTGGTTTAAAATGTTTAGGGGGTGATGTCACGCGTGGGTGAGGTTCGAAGGAGTTTAAGATGACACTATGGGGTCCTGAGAAAAGAGTTAAAGGGGCGATTTCTTCATTTTTTCTTTTAAAACAAACCAGATGGAAAATCCGTGTATTTAGAGCCCTTGATTGCCTTCTAGCACTTGTGGTTGGCAAGGTGTGGCCAGAAAACCATTGTTGATTCATCCCCTAATGATCCATAGGGGATTAGTTAATTAATTTGTGTTTTTTGGCCATATCTTGCCAGTCACTACGAACTAATACAATACTTTTGTGTTGATTCGCATGTGATTATAATTTAGTGAGTGTTGTTAATTGTCTCATGGGGTTGAGATATGCAATAAAACCATTATTTTCTCAACTGCTTCAACTCATGATCAGGTCCATACTGTCTATGAAGAAAGCAGAAACGGGTTGCATCAATGGACATTTGCCATCCATTAAAATAACGAAATGGAAAGCTTGAGCAATGTATTTTGTCACAATTTATGTGAGCTAGTTGTTACTGTTGGATGATGTTCTCTTGATTGTTGCTTTGTCTCCAAAGAAGTTGATCACAAAGCATGGAATGACATAAAAACTGAATGGGATACGAACGTAACAAGACCTTTATGGTTTGCAGCTCAAACAAGTCGTGAGTTGCCTCAGCTTCCTGTGAGTGGCCATGACACACATTCTGTTCGAACAAGCAACACTCAACACAGTGGTTCACTAAGTGACCTTTCTGCTGGAGGTATGTCCTGGCTGCGTTAATGTTAAACACACCCGTTACGTGGTGTGCATAACTATGCTGCTCAAATTTGTGTGCGTCCTTTGGGTAAATATAAAAATCACTCGGTCTGTGTTGTACTCTGAAGAAGTTTCTACTATTGGTCACAACTCCCGAAGGAAGAGTTTATGGCATTTTGTAAATAGAAAGTGCAGTATTTCATTTCATGAGATATGCATCTTTCTGAAACTGGGCCTAAAGATTTGTGGCATTTTATGCTAAATTTGGCTGAATCGGGAATTTTATTAAGAAAATTCAGCATGGCTTTACTCACTGTTCCAGTGTCTTATGTGCATCGCATTGAAATCGTATTGCTGTGTCTATGGTAACTTATTTTTCTTATTGATAATAAACCAGTGGTCCTTAAAGTTTTAATGCCTCATACCCCTTAGTCAAATTTTCGTCAATCTGGATACTACGGTTGTATTATCCGGATAAAGGTTAACTGGATAACCGTGTGTTTTTTTGCTATCCGATATCCGGATATATTTCTGTCGGTTAACCGCACGAAAAAGTAACGTTACTAAACGTTACACTTTTTAACGCCTTGCAAATCTTCAAACTCACTATGAAGTTCACTATCCAGCCCGCTTCTGTGGAAACAGAAAGGACATTCGGTGCGTGTGGACTCTTTGCTACGAATCGATGCGTTGTGCTTCATAAGAAATGCGTTGCCTAAGCATTAAATATTAAAAACGTACGGTTTTCGTCATATAAGCAGCGCTGGTTTTAACCCGATATGACCGGTTGCTTCTAATAGGGCTCCGAAACTTGCTGCTTGTGCAGTGTCGACGCACGGGTCCACAGTGCGTGGGATTTGTTGCCAACGAAAATCAAAGTGAACTGCGCGGTATTTAACGCCTCAAACATAATTCGTTTTTGTGATGTAATTGTTTCAATGTTCATTGTTGCTCCGTAAAGTGTAGCCCAGGTTTTTTTTAAGGAAAATGTTAGGTACCCGGTATGGACCTGTAGGGACCCGATTTCTCTGATTCTAGGGACCCCATGATCATTTTCGCTGATTCTAGGGACCCGAATCGGGTCCCTAAAACACCTTAAAAAACCTTGGTTTAGCCTGTTTTTTTTAAAATAACACCTAGTTAATGTAAAAAGGGTGAAAGTTTTGAAGCTGTTTTCTTTTTTTTTTACAAAGCGTTTTGTAATTGGCAGACCAAGTGTGAAATACGTTTCGATAGTTGTTGCCGTTTCAGTATAGTCACTTCTAAAGGTTTAAGTTTTGTTTGTAATTGCGAATGTGGGGTGCGTAGTCAGAAGTGGAAATGTCAAACTCGGGTTCAAATCGAGGGGTTGCTACAAAGGTCAATGGATGCGATAGAAGAGAGAGATGTGTTTAGCGACGGTGTGTGATGTATACATATTCACAGAAATACGAAGAAAATTGAAAATAATACTTAGCAAGGGCTACAGTTGACAGCAAAACACGAAAATACTGTCTTTGCTGTGTATGTTCGGTTATTTTGTTTTCCGAAGCTCGGACATCGACAAATCCTAAGGCTATCTGGTCAAGATGTCGTATGACACGTCTTATAAGACCCATGTGTGGATAGTAATAGAATACATACTCACACGTTCCAAAACACAGAAAAAATTACGAAGAAACAAAACACAAAAAAGTACAAGTAATACTTAATGAAATTTAATAGGAGCAAATGAAAATGAAATTTTTTTTGCTTACTTAATACTGTAAAAATACCTACTCTTGTAATTGATTGCAAAAAGTACTTAAGGGTTTAAAAGCCTTTAAATTTTGTTCCACCTTATTCCAGAGAGAAGCTCCCCAATACGAAATTGATTTTTACCGGCGTTGCTTGAAACTCGATGAATAGAGCAATTTTCCTTATTGGTAAACCTGGTGTGATAAACAGAAGAATTCTCTTGAAAAAAATCATGCACATTTTTGGAAATTTTTTGTGGTGAAATTTTGCTAATGCAAATTGATTAATATCATTGAGTTTAAATTTTGTAAGTTCTTGTAGAAAGGAGTTATGTGAAATCTATGTTTGCTAAAAGTCATTATCCGCAATGTGTTGTTTTGCAATACTGACAGTGCTTGAACAGATTGGGTTATTGGCTGTACCTCATGAAATAACGCAATATTGTAAGTGATGAACGAAACTAAAGTATAATAATCTCAAAACGTGAATGGGAACAAATTTACGAATTTTAAACAACATGTTAGAGGCATAGAGAAGTCTTGGACTTGGAAGCATCCAAGTTCTTAGAATGAGGACTTGAGTCCGGATTTGGACTTACCTTCCAAACACTGTTGAATCTAATCTCAATACCCTTAGATGTTGGGGATATTAGTGAGTACTATTCTTCCTATCAGTGAGCTGAGCACTACTCATTTTGCGTGGTTTTTGCTGGTCAGATAGACTTGGTGCATTGCAGACCATGCAGAACTTTTTTGACATAAGTGAAGCTCATACATTAATGAATTAATGATTTCATTAGTTACTGTTTCGCATTTTTTCACTATTATTTCTGACGCACGTTTATTAAAGGTTCGGCTGAAAATTAATTTATTTTGTCCAGTCACAAATATAGATCTTGTTCGACAGGCGGCAGCCCAGGAGTTAATCATCACAGTCCGAAGGGGAGGAGACTCCCCACTCCTCCTCCTGGAGGCATCGCCGATTCGTCGGAGCAGCAACATTCCGTGCAGGTCACTGTAAGTACATTTGTTGTCTGCGGAGGACACTCGCATGAACTGTAACTGTGCGGCACAGACAACGTCCTCGTGTTGTTTGCATATGAAAAACCCTCGGTGAGGCTGTTCCGTTGTACAGAAGCATCATTTTGAAGACAGCACCCGTTCTGTTTCAGTGTAAATGAAGAGAAGCGAAACTGAATGAGAAGTGCCTTGCAATCACAACACGTCTTGCCATGCAATGCTTAGTGTGCATGCTGGGAAAACCCGCAGCATTGTAGCAATACCTTCTGTCATGAAATACACGGCTGGTTTTGTGGATAGGCAATGTTAGGCTTATACTCTGCCGCATCGCTAAGCATCAGATCGTTCTGATAGGATGGTCCTGACGCTGATGAAGACATGTATGCGAGAGTGGATGATAGTAACAACCGACGGTTGAAGATACGCACTCTTGACATTACGGAGGGGAGCGGTGACTCTTCGTTCTATGCTAAGGTCTGTGTGCAGGAGTTCTCGATGAAAACTTTTGTTGTTTTTGAGCTATCTACATCGTTGATTTAGCGGTTTGTGCATTACGAGAATATTTTAATGACTATCGTTTTATGGTAGTGAATGTGATTCCAAAATACGACGACTGATTTTAATCGCAAATGCTTCAATTGGGCTCCCATGACAGCCACTCGAAGGTTGTGGAGGTCAACCGTTTGCAATAAGGTGTTTGCCAGGTTACTCCATGTTAAGTTGGTCTCAAACAAGACATGAAAATTTGATCTGTTGGATTTGTGTTCTTTCTTAGCATCATCAGCCTGGTCTGTGTCTTGTAACATCTGCTTTTTCAGATGGGACAAGATGGAGATTTGTTGCAGTTTTTATAGTTTGGCGTCGACTGCCTTTCGTTAAAAAATATGGTATTTTGGTGTTTCAGTCAAAAACGTGTGTTAGAGTGCCAGAAATGGTTAACAATCACAAATTGGCCAACGGTTGCATTCGTGCACAACGACTACGCGTTTTGCTTGCCTGCCCGAAACTTGGTGCTCGCGGCCACCCGCTTAAGACGTTATGTCGAGTTTAAGGAGATAGCAAAAGGCTGATTGCTTGTGGTGCACTTGTTGATCTTGAAGGTGGGAGACGTCGAACCGGAGGATGTGGACGGCGTGTATGCACAAGTGGATGACAGCACAACCCAGTCAGTTAAGGTTTGTATACCCTTTTTCCTGTGGTCGTTGTCAAGGTAGCAAGTTCATGTTTGCAGTCGCACACCCATCCGGGTAACGGTTGTTTATTAAATCTTTGCTTTTTGTGAATCAACCCGAATCCGCTCATTCTTCAGATCGATTTTTTATATTTTTAAAATCCTGCAAACACGTTTTCGTTTTGCGGAGAAGACCACTGCAGCAAACATAACGTCAAGACGAGAGCAAGGCCCTCGTTTCCAGAAAGAGTTGACAATATTGCGGCTGTGCGCTCATCAAGGCTTTGATATAACGAAGGATTTTAATTTTTTCTCAACTTGGAAGTGCTTTGATAAAGATTACAAGCGATGTCAGGTTGAGATAAAAATGCCTGAAACTTGGAACGCTAGAAAAGGGCCGTTTCCAGTTCTATCAAAAAATAAGTGTTACGCAATTTCAAGCTGGCGATCGTTGTTACGAGTGTGGAAACAAGTTTTGAAGTTTGTTCCAACCCAGGTTCTACTTCATCTTTGGCGTGTGGTGAGCGAAGAAAAACGGAATCTTGTGCTTTGACTGCTGCTACTATTCCTGATTACGTTGGGTGCATTGATAGGCCGACTACATATGCCCTTGCTTATGGGACTGTGTCTCGGCGATGCGTCTGTTGCTTCATGCCAGGGATCTCCAAACTCTTTTTGCCAGAGAGTCACATGAGCCACTTCACAAAAGTTCGGCGGCCGGACATTTTACGTAATGTGATTGTTTTAGGATATGTTATATTCTACCAAATCAACAAACGTTTCGAAAATATTTTATTTCTTCATTTTTGACAAAATGTCTGCGGCCGGATGAAATAGCCCGCGTGCCGTGGTTGGAGACCCCTTCTTTATATCGACAACGAGTCTGTCTGCAGAAAACTGGAAAAAGGTAACGACAGACCTGTCGTGCAAATTCCTGTTTCCGCTGTCAAGCGAAATTTCAGACTCACGCCATGTGCGCATACACAGAGTGATATTCTACATTTCAAATACGCTGAGAAAACTGATGATTAGGGCTTAGGGTTTGTTTCTAAGACTAAGTTCAACGTTTTTCAGTGCTTATACTTATACCCGTACTGTAGCTTGCTGTGGGTATCTGACATCTAACAAAAACTTTTAATTTACACAATGCACATCAAAAAAGTAATCGCCAAACTTTATTCCTTTACTCTGAGAAGCAAAACAACTGACAAACAATAATTGGTCAGAAATTTCGCAAAGGTCAGAAATTTCGCTTGACATCGCTTCGAAAAAAAGGAGAGGACAAATTGATTGTTCTTTTTATTTTAACGAACTTTTCGTATGAACCCAAGTATGCCCACCCACATTTTCAAAAGCGGGAAAGACTTGAATTTCTTCCTCCCATGTTTAAAAGCTCCATCACCGCACGCGACCAACCCTCGGCCAAACCCATGTTCACACTATGCATTGACACTGGTTGTCGTGCCATGTATTGTTATCATTTCTGTCCCACGTTCCATAAGACCAGTTAACGTTTTTCACTTGACACTGCATTTTTGCGCATTGGACAAAGATTTTCTTGAAAGGTTGCAGATGTTAACCGCGATGATGAAAAATTCAACGAGTTCAATTAAAATTTTGTGCCAGTCATCGATTGAAATATTCCCTTGTGAAGAAAGGAATGTGATACGACATATCTGGGTTTCCATTTTCCCTGAGACTTTTCGGTCATTTGTCCCGTACTAGTTTTAAAACTCGCCGTAACGGAATTCATTAGCCCATTTTCAGACATTATGATCGAATTGACTGAATTTTTTTCGGTCATTTCAAGAAAGATTCGGTCCATGATCGAAAAAATAAACGCAGCTACAAATGTTTTGGTGGTCAGGGTCTGGTCGGTGTCACGCCTGCGCGCATTTGCACACCCTGCAATGTGTTATTCACGCACGAGGAATCGTCTGGCATAATTTTATCGCGAGGCCACGCAGCTGTTGCACGCCGAACGCAGCAGCTGGCTGTAGTTCTCTTGCTCAGTGCTTGGCGTGTTCACTCCGCAGATGTCAACGGAGCG
>JGI24022J15233_10007994_pt1 | contig 11741 bp, 7 predicted proteins | sample Ectturendosymbi2_FD_15233 | JGI IMG/M metagenome (IMG submission 15233)
TGTCAATTATATGCTACCTTAAGTATTCCCCATTGTCATAATAAAAATTTCTGATGGTACAAACCTTAAACCCCATTAATATAGCACTATCTTAACATTAGGCTAGTGGGGGACCTAACTAGAAAACCACCTGGTTATATTAGGTACCCCGGGAAGATGCAAATATAATTTTGGTTGTATTTCTATTCATGAGTTTGCTTGTTTATTTTATCTTGTTTATTTGTTGTTTTTTGTGTGTGTTTGTTTCCCAAACAAAATGAATGAATTTTATGAACAAAAATTGACCTCGAATTAGCAAAACTAAGCCCTGCTTCACATGTTTTAAATGTGCAAATCGAGCTTATGCTTTCAGCTTAAAGTTTTGCAAAAAAAGCCTACCCTCTCCCCTGTCCGATTGCTCACAAGGAAAATGTGCTTCTTTATGCACCAGAGTGTTTCTCAACCGATCCTCAACCACGCCTCCCTTAAGTAACTGTGCTTAGTTGCAAGCCCCTGCACTGTTGTAAAAGCAAATGCATTTATTGTTAAATTTATTGAAGAAGTTTTCCATTATGTGGAGCGCGTAAGGCTCGCGCCCCCTGGACATTTACTGACTCCTCACTTGGGCGGCGTGCCCCTGTTATAGATCTCGGACGCCTTGACGCAATATTGTCAGCGACCTCACAGTTGCATGCATTGCTTTGCAACCATCTCGTTGCGGTGTACGTCGTATGGATGAATATTCCAACATTTCACTGTTATCGCTCTTATATAATTTGATGTTTCAACAGACTTGAGCACAAATCACGCGCTAACATTCAGAAGTCATGTTAACATTTTCCAGTCAGTACAGCCGTTCTGACTGAAAGGTCACTCCAAGCTGGAAGCAAGTGATTGTCAACAGATTTGATAAACGCAGAAGATGATTTTGCGCGTGAACATCAACTGTTTTTAACACAAACAATAAGCTTTAGGTTTGCTGCAACATTTCGAGGAATCAGCCAATTGAACTCTGATTTCATGAGCATGACTTTCAAATGATGCGGGCTTTTACATATCTGTGCTCAAGTAACTGGTCTCCACAAAAGCGACGAATTCTAATCAATGACAGAAAACGTCTGGGCGGTTTTTGCAAGTTTGCGCTGATAGGTTTCGGGATAAATCGAAAAATGCAGTAATGCTTGCGGTGCTAATGTTCGCAGTAGATTGTAGCAAGCGTACGTGGTTTGTCTTTTATAGCAACGTTAATAAACTCTCCGGGTACACTTGTGTCTTGAAAAGCGGGTAAGCGTAAACCAGTGTACTGCATGGCACTGAAACAAATTTGCTGATGCACCGTTTGGCCTGCGGTACGAGATGTCTTTCCATTTCAATCCAATTGTGTGTAGCAGCAGTTCACCATTAACTGCACAGATAGCATGGTGTTCAATAACAAGATTATTATAATATTTTCTGATTTTGTTGAAGCAAGCGTCACATCTATCTATCCGACATCCATTTTATCAAACCGCTCCAGTGTTTTCATCATTGCAGCTTTACATTCATCGTACTGTAATTAAGAACAACAATTTTCCCGTCTTCATCTGCTCGGCAAACCACGATTTTCCCCTTTTCTGTTACTTTGACCAGCTTTGTTAAACTGTCCCTTTGCCATTTCGGTAAAGTGTTCTTGGTTCGTTATGGGTCCTACACCAAAGTTTCAGGCTCCTTAATTTTGTACAAACCGTGTTCACGCCTGCAGTGATTTTGTCATCGCCTAGATCCTTGTTAGATCCAGAGCAGGGGTCACCAAAGTAGTGCCCGCGTGCACCAGGTCGTCCGCAAGGACCATGTAGGTCGGCCGCGGGCCTGTTCTAAAAATAACATTAGCATGATCAATGTCTTCACAGGAACGAATATCAATACTAAAATAATTGAAGATAAATTGAGCAAAATTTTTATTTCAGAAGTGTGTATCAAACTAGTAGCCCTTCGTATTAATCGGTACACAAGAAGTAGCTCGCAGTTTCAAAAAGGTTGGTGACCCCTGATCTAGAGTTTTTGGAAGTTTCAGTTTTTTGGCAATACATATTCACATTTTTTGGCAAACATACCCAATGTTTTACAAAGCTTTTCGATCTGATTTTCAACTACACTTAAATGAAAACCAAAAATATTTTCTCCTTAACAGACGTAAGCCCCGAATACTTAGACCGCAACCCATTAACAGCTATGTGGATAAAGTCAAACCAAATGGCGCGGTACGACCTTTTTATTTGCAGCTGATTGGTTTTCGAGTCTGCGACAGATTGTTCCACAAACGCTTTGCCACTTCGGTCGTAGCATGGTATTGATATCGTGAAGTTTCGGATTATCAGGATAAGTCACACATGGCGCCATTTCACCCATTTTTGTTCAATCTTGTCCGAACAGCTCAAAGGTCTCCAACAGGGCCACGTTTATTAAAGAGAAAATATCAAAGCTGCTGCCGCGTCACGTACGTTGCAAAGTGGATTTTTCCACAAATACTTTTGTCCTTTTTCGGATTTTTTCGAAGGAATTCGGTTCGTGGCAACTTTCATCATCCCACGTGGATAATTTATTTACAGTAAAAATACTCGATTTTGAAAGCTTGTGACGTTTTATCATCTGAAAATATGAAACAATACGAAAGTTATTGTGGACACGATTCTGATACACAGAATTTGGAATGGTCAAGCTTTGGCAAAGATTTAATGTTTTCACCTTAATCGTTTCAGAACAAGGTAACTTCTCACGTACCTCCTAGATTCGTAGACTACGGCAGGAATTCGTCAATGCCGCTTCGCTTGGTTGGGTTTCGTCGATTTGGAAAAACGTTGTTACGTCCACGCGAAGGTTGTTAATGGATTGCTCCAGTATCAACTCATGCATTACCACAGTGCTAGAACAGGGCTTCTCAAACTATTTTGTTCTAGGACCCCATTTAAAAAAAGGTTTTTCTATGCGACCCTTCATGGATAGTCTAGATGTTAACGATATGTGCAAAGGTCTCGTTACAAATCTCAATAGGCATTTTTGTGCATGACGAAATCATACAAATGCACACAATCAACGAAATAACTATACCGTAATGAAACTACTACGTAATGGAAACAGTAAGGCAAAAGATATTAAACAAAAAAGCAATTCAGGATATAGAACTTATCAAGCACAGCTGATGGGATGGATGCACTTGATAATTTTGACACGGATCATCCATTCGTAGATTGATACGAGACAACGTAGAACGAAGGATATTCTTAACACTTTTCAGTAAGGATCGGTTTTTGAACTCGATGAATATCAATCTTGAGAATACCGCTTGACACAAATAGCTTGTGCAAATGTCTAAGAGTTTATAACTGGCTAGATCAGAAATGACTGACCATTCATTTCTTGTTCTTATCCAAAAATGACATTAATTCTGTTTAGAAAATTCCAGTTGCAAACTTTTATCGTTTTCTAAATCCACAAACTCATCTTGGGCATGGTAGGGTGTGTGGTAGAGTCCTGCGCGGGGCGGGTTAACCCGCACGGGTTGCGGGTACCCGTGTTGTGGCTGAAAATAACATGTTGGTCACTTACAACATTTTTCAATAATGCAATGCATGACGGAGCCCATTGTTCTTAAAAAGCAGCGGCCCGGTAAACCCAGTTTTTGGGAAGTAGACGCTTTAGAGATATACGACCAATTTGTACGTAACATAAGAGAAGAGAGAGCTAAATTGTTGTTGCAACAAACCAGAATACCAAGTTCTTCATCTACTAACAACTTATTGCAATTGTGTGATGGTAACCGAGCGACTGCAGCTAATTATGACGCAGATGACAGCGATGAATCGGCTGAAACTGAAATGTGAACTTTGTGTGGACTTAATGATCTGCATCATGTGGAAAACATAATGTAACATATTACTGCGACCTTGGAAACGTGATGTAACAGTCTGGTGTTTTGGTGTTATGAGACATTACGCAATCGTCATGTGACCCACGGTTCTTGTACATTGCAGGCAAGTAGGGTAACATGAATGTTGTACAAACTCTGTACCTGTGTTACAAAGGCTTGGCGAGAACGCGACGCACGTTCAGAGATCAGAAGTATCAAAGCCGGACCATGCACTGCTCACGGAGCTGAGTAATGAAGAAATCAATGGTGTTTTGTTGAATGTATTAGTCCGAGTAAAGAGCAAAGCCTTCTGTGTACAACTACGAATTGATGATTTTATCGCTCGACAGCGCTATTACGTCGGTATAAACAGAAGATATGAAAATATATGCGTAGCATATATTCACAGATCACCAATCCAACCCTAAATGGCAGCTTACATCTGGGAGCATGGTGCAAGAGTGAAAGACCTCAACTTGGAAGTCATACGACAAGCTTTGCTAAAAGCTGACGAAGTGAACTTAGTGATGCTTGCACCGTACCAAAGATTTCCGATGCACTACGATGACCCCGTAGCAGCAGACGATGGAAATTGCAACAAGGCCTCGATAAGTAACGCTTACGACTTAGCTTGGGAATTGGAACGAAGCACGAACAACGAAGTCAAGCAGCATGGGCTTAAATAAGGCGCAACACGCCGAAAGTAGCATTTCAAGGAAACCGGAATCACCGAGCAAAAAGATGAGGCAAGAAACAAAGCGAGGCAGCAGCAGGGAGAGCGAAGCGGAGGAAATCCAAGAACGGGAGAAGGTCACACCGAATGACTTGCATGGGAAACAACAGTTCCAAGAACACCGAAGCAAGGAGCGCTTGTTCGAACTCGAAGAATTACTGGCTCAGTAGACATACCGGAAACAAACGTGCTCTAAGCCACTAGCGGGCGCAGAAACTGTGTAAAGCAGTGTACAAAAAAACAATGTCAGTCTGTCTCGTGTCAGAAGATATTTGGCTCGCTCGCATAATGATTCCATGCTCGAAGTGCAGAGAAGTAATAAAGATTGCCGCACTACGCGCCTCGAACCATTAGCGCAGCAAGCAATGATTGATGTAAATACACGTTAACTATTCTTCACGTTGTATTAATAAAGCATGATAATTTCGTGCATAACGATTTCGCTTTTAAATAGGACTGCATTTTCGCAATGCAGGCATTCATGATTGAATCACAACTCTGGTTCGGAGATTACTGTAGTAAGGGTCTTTTGCTTGAAAGTAAATAGTTTGACGATGTGACGTATGTATTACGCATCACTTGGTTGAAGTTCGGTTCGATATTTCCGTACAAGATTCAAATAAACCAATGCTCACACATAATATATATGCTAACTTGACTCCAATACCTGGCCACGGAGCTGAGGTGTTGTTAGTTGAGAATGGAGAATCAAACACGGCAGGGTCTAATATTGGCTCGCTTAAACTCTTTGTAAAACGGGGATAAAACTCGCCCGTGAAGAACGTTAATGCCACGTAATTCGGGCAAGGTGACATAAAACCCGCATTTACGGGGCAGGTGCGGGAACCCGCACTGCTTTGCGTGCGGGTGCGGGTTGAACTTGCTGCGGGTGCGGGTTGGGCGCGGGATGAGAAATTCTTCGTGCGGTTAACTGAGTGTTGAGCCAGAGCACATGAACTTAATCAGCTCAAAAATCGCAAAACACATGGATGTACTGAATTTGTTTGCCAGCACTGCGCCTAGAACAGTAGGCCGGCAGCAGTTATAACATTATGATGTAACAACCCATTGTTGCGAAACATTAGCTTAGACTCTTGCCGTGTGGTGGACAAGTGACCATTTTCCAATGCAACCGTCGTACGTGGTGAGGAAGTCTAGCAGCCCTTCTAAGCGGATAAGACAGCGCTTAACGCACAGCCAGTCACAAGTCACAACTGGACTGAAACGTGATTTTTATCACCTCAAATCTGTTGACTGCGGACGATCAGATCTGTGGAAAAGTTTTAGTTGCCACTGAAAAAAATGAACAGCTTGATTTTGCTGCTTGCTAGACTTGTCTTCAGGTGTTATATGTAGGGCAAGTTTTTGCAACTTTTTTTACAGCTTCCTAAATACGTACTCAGAATTTATGTCGTACGAAATTTTAAGCTAGTTCCAGGAATTTTATATTGCATCTTTTTCCTTTTTCACATGCAACTTGTCGTGCAACTTCTATCAAGTAATTTGGAAAGTGTAGAAGTTTGATTTAAAGAACATGCTTTAGAACTATTTCAGTATAGTTCTGTTCTCTTTGATAACCGATTCGAACTGAATAGTGACCTAAAGGCAATTGTAGAAATGACCCGGTCAAACATCTGTCCACAACTGCACGCCAAATTGTTTAATTGCCAAGAAACTTCATGCACTGTGGAGCTTGCCAAACAACTTCATGCACAAGTTTTAGCATGCTAAGTAAACTGTTGGCAAAATATCGCCATTTCTCCCTAGGTAATGTTTGGAAATATTTAGCATTATATCTAAATAAATCGCTTGAGTAAGTCCCTTTCGTTTAAAGTGCTTGTGCACATATACAACGTTTTACTGGAAATTTTGTTAAAATTAATGCATACTTCGCACGATTTTATCGCAACAAAAACTTGCCCTAGTTGTGAGTTTTTCGTATTTTTCGGAAAGCTGCAGGTTTAAGACCAAAAAATGCGGTGCGGGGCGAGTGCGGGTTGGAAGTGTGCGGGTGCGGGGCGGGAGCAGGCAAGATTTCTCAAATTCCTGCGGGTGCAGGTGGGGTGCGGACAAAATATTTCAACCCGCGCAGGACTCTAATGTGCGGCCTCCTGAAATTTGAATTGTGGATTCAAATTTTCCTGAATCAAAGTACAAAGTACTTCTGAAGCAGTGTATGAAGCTTTTGACTTTAGTCTAAAGCTACTCAGTGTGTTCTCAAGGTAGTTGACCTATAGCCCCTACACTGGACCTAGAGTTCTAAACACAAGCGTACCTTCGTGTCGGAATGAATGCAACAAGGTCAGTATTGGTCAATATGTTAAAGCAATGATGACGTAACAAGGCATTACTTGTGCTTGGTTGATTAATAATTATCGTTTGATAGCTCAGGCAGACATCCTAATAAACAACTGACGGCATAAAGCTCGATATTGTCCCTAAAAGAGCAGTAGGAATACATTCACTGCAGGCCTATTTTTGATTTTCCTGCAAAGTTTACAAAAATTGTTATATCTCATTTGTCAAGCCTATGTTATTCGCCATCCCAAAATTACTATTCGCGACCCCAAATGGGGAGAAGCCCTGTGCTATAGAAACCTCGCTTTGAAAGACAGATTGGAAAGAACCGAGTTAGCCCACTACACAAGACCGATGAGAGATCTGCTGTGCCGAAATGTACTTCAGCTGTGGTGCAGCATGTCTACACTGTGCCATATGTTACGAAAATGCACATGCTAGCACTTTGCAACCAAGACGTCGTCTCAGCTGAAACGTCTAAAAATGCGCTCTCTCGTAGATTCTTTGTTTCATCCTTCGTTTTGTGTTTCTATCATTCCAGCATGCCGTTTGCAGGATTACGTAAAGTTTTACGTAAACGACATTCCTTACGGAATTTTGCAGTGCTGTTTACCATGGTAATGTCATTTGTGCATGCAGTTTGGCAGGGTAACGCTACAACAATGTGAACGTCATTCCCTCCTGAAGTTTTTCGGTGTTAATGTGGTTACTATAGGAACGCGTTACCTAAATTCATCCTTAACGATGATTCACGACGCGTGGAGACAGAAGTTTTATTGTAGGAAAAACAAAACTTTCCAGCTCATTTTAAAGGTCAGCTAAAGAGGCATCACGTTTCTGCTTCGACAGTTCAATCAGCTGTGTACCTGATAAATACCCGTGAGTGGTTTGAAGTTGCAAACATTTCAGTATGGTTCAATTCATTGCTGTGTATGTTGCTTTTAATGAGATATAAGTAACTCGGCAATAATAAAATATCATGGAACTTCCGTTGTTCTGAATATCTATTGGCAAGATTCTTTTGTCATCAACGAATCAGTCACCACAGCTGGTGTGTAGTTCACCACCAATGCTAAACAGAATTCACCAGTCGATTACCATCAATACTCCACTACCGTTGTCATTTGGAATATATCACTATGCTTTGCACGACCAGCATTGTCGTTTAGGAGTTTAAAGAGACCGAAGCGCTCTCAAATTTTTAACGTTTATTTAAAACAGATGAGACTTACCACCAAAATGCATAGCCTCCAGTGAGATACACTGAAAGCTCGTTCTATGACAATCTCGGAATTTAGATGAAAGATTTGCGGTCTCTTAAAAATGTCTTAGCGGCCAGCAAGGTCAAGCCTTGAAATAAACCCTGGCCAAATCAGTGCTCCTGAATTAAACGCTATGTAGTTCTCGAAGCAGTCTCCAGTAGAGATGAACATGGATTTGAATTTGATAGTCTTGCTGTGAACTTCTTCGCAACTTCCAGTTGTGTTTTGGAACTGTAGATTACTGCATTTAATTTAATTTGTAAGTTTGCTTCAGTGGAGTTTCTCACATCCATCGAAATTGTACATCGTGTTTGTTAAATTCGGAGCATTAAGATGTTATGCAGTGATGCAAGGTACAGGCCTGCCCTCTTTTGTATCATATTATCAAAGTTAAGGAATCCGTCCAGTCCTTTTTCTTTAACCATAATCGTCATAGTACAGTGATGCCTACCACCTAATAGTAACACTTATAGGACTGGTTATCATTAACTTATGAATAGCCTCGTGCTAATCATTCGCTTGTGATATATAGTGAACCTGGTAGTTTGTCTGATTTGACAATTACACTTTATAACGGAGATGCTCACTGCATTTGATGGTAACAGTGCTTACCTTGAAGTCTTTGAAGTGTCAACTATTATAATGTTGTGGGGCAAAGCTAGGGCACTAGTGAACTTGAGTTAGTTTCCACTTGGTATTTTTTGGAGAGTGTCTAAATTGCCTCATGAGGCAAGCACTGTGCCGAGGCTATTTTGCTTTTAGCAGAACACGATTGATAGGACTTTGGGTTTAAACAGGATTTGGATTTGAACTGTCAGTTTATCGCAGGGTTGTGGAGTCGGAGGTAAAATATCCGACTCCAACTCCGACCATTCCAAAATTTAAGACTCCAACTCCTTAACATAAAGGGAATAAAATTTGGCTGGTAAAATCAATGGAAACCGTGGTGCACAGCAAGGAATCTCTGTTTCAACAAAAGCTTCGAAAGAAGTTGTACCATTTCAATAGGAATTCCCAATTTAGGAGTGTGATGTAAAAAATGATCCAATTGGACATCCGGAGTCGGACAAAACATCCGACTCCCAGTGTTGTTAGGAATCCGACTCCGACACCACCCGAAAACCTCCGACTCCTTAGGACTGCGACTCCTGCTCCGACTCCTCAACCCTGGTTTATCGGATTTGGATTGGATTTTGAAATGAAATTGTTGGATTGGACTTGGAAACCTAAATCTGTTCATCTCTAGTCTGCAAGTGGTGGCCAGGTTAAAGGGAACAGAGGGAAACCGTAAATCGAAAGAAAAAGTAAGTTTTGCTCTTTTGGGGTTGTTGTCTAGAATTTTAAACTTACGCCATTTGGTTAAACTACTGAACAAAGGTATCTTGAAACTTTAAGTAAGACATCTACTCTTATTAATTTACTCTTATTTGCTACAATCTGTCTGCCATAGAATTAGGTTCTGCAGGCGATCTACCAGCACTCATTTTACAAAAGCCGAGATGTTCGTACAGTTGGTTAAAAGGCACGGGATGAATAACCTGCAAAGGGACATGTACTTGGTTTTCTCGTTTATGATATGTTGAACTGGAAGTGTTTGTAGTTTAAAGGATGCAAACTAACGGTTTCAGGCGAAAGTCTTGCCCACTGATTTAATGATCGGCAAGTCGCAGAGAAAGTACACAAAAAGTAGCGTCAAGTAGGAAGCAACGGTGGTTTTCATTTTCTTTAGAAAGATTTACCCCAGGATTACAGTTGGTGCTAACAGAAACGGAGCTGTTGGCTATTTTTGTTCAGTATTACTTATTTACCTAGTATTGCTGCGATCGGAAAGCCCTGGCGAAAAGTGCGCAAAGCTTCACACTCTGGTAGCAAGCAACAATAGAGTCCACACACGCGATCACTCTATTATTGCTTGTTCGCGCCACGTATATATATGGGTGTTGTTCTTCGCGCGCATTCCGTTCGTGGTGAACCGCGCGTTTAGCGCAGCGCCAGCGGAGTGGTTGCAATAGTATCTCTAGAAGGTTCGTCGTTTAGGTTACTACACCTGCTCTACTCCTTTGCAGCATGCAAAGCTAACGGAAAGGAGACGGTAAATAACAAATGATAAAACAAAACGAAATGAATTGCACAAAATATCAACAAAACTAAATGAATTGCACAAGAACTCAAAACGAAGTTATGCGTCTCCTAGCACGCAAGTAACATCAACTCTTTATGCAAATTTAATCCCGAGTTGTTTGGCCACACGTTATATCAACAGTTTTAATGGAAAGCGCACTTTTGAAAGGTACAACTTATTTTTGAAAAGATATAAAATCCAGCTGAATAAGTATCACCTGTTAACATCATTAAAGCAGTTCAGTCATCAAATTTGATGTCGATTCTACGCCGATTACCGATTTGCCGGCAATTGGCCGATTCAACGGGACTATTGCTTTACTCATCAGGCTAGTGTTGTTCATGCTTTAGTGCTTTAGTCTTCCACCTGAATCTCTGAGCAATCTTTTTAGTGTAACAATGATGCTCTCTCCGAAGGTTTACCGTTCTTGTGTTTCCAGAATTAGTTGTGTTGATTGAAACACGATTTTTACAAAAAATGCCTGAACTCGCTTCTTTTTACATGAAATGGCATAGACCAATTTTTGAAAGTCCTTAAAAACTCAAACCCTCTGCGAACTTATCCAGTGAATGATAGCAGAACCCTTGACTTCTTTTCGTATCTGTCTTGTATCTCAAATACTGTAATATTATCGTACCATTTTCAGCATGGCAAATAGCAGATGTTTTTTTTTGAGTTTTCAGACTGATTTCACGTTCTTCATCAACTGCAACATAAAGTTCAGCTGACTGATGAAGAAACACGGCTGCATCTGTAGAAAATGCTGTGGGTCGATCCACAGCGACTTGCCTGAGTGGATAGCACATACTAACTGAGTTGAATTTCGGGGTTTAAGTAAGTGTATTTTATAATGTCATCACTTCCACACTGAACGCAGTAAACAAGGCAGTACAAAAAAACACAAATACATGAAAGAATACGGGGATAGATATGTGGCGGTGGTACATGCTGCGAAGGACCTGTGGGTCATTTAGGCTGCAGACCCCCATATCTTGTGCTGCGAAGGCGCCGGATAGTTTACCAGAGAACTTTGTTGTCTTGCAAATAATTGGAATCTAGTTTATGTCAGAGATTATCCCAAGATTGCATTTTGGATTTTTCACTGTGAGGGCTGCGGACTTTCGCAGAATTTTGCTAGCACAACACCGGTGTAAGAAGAGTTTCCTCGCATTGTCCAGTGCTACAGTGTTAAAACCACGACGCTTAGTCGAAGAGATGCCAACAACATTCATGGAATATCGTTCGGTTTCAATCAACCAGTTAGTTTTCATTGCCCATGAGTGAAGAGATGTTCCGATTTCCAATTGTTTGCTTATGGCCAGATTGCAGTTTACGCAGGTTTTCAAGTCACCCAGAGTAGAAGCACACTGCGCTGTTCATGTTCACCTCCCTGGGTGCGTGGCGGGCGCACCTTGGGACTCCAGTTGTGGATAGCTAGTGGGGGAGACCGTCGCGGATTTT
>JGI24022J15233_10007999_pt1 | contig 11739 bp, 8 predicted proteins | sample Ectturendosymbi2_FD_15233 | JGI IMG/M metagenome (IMG submission 15233)
TTTTTAAGGTGTTTTAGGGACCCGATTCGGGTCCCTAGAATTGAAAACCGGGTCCCTAGAATCAGAGAAAATTATCATCGGGTCCCTAGAATCAGAGAAAATCGGGTCCCTAAAATCAGAGAAATCGGGTCTCTACAGGTGCATAGTGGGTACTAGGGCCGCAATCAACTGATATTTTCGGGGAGTCAAAATGATGTAACTTGTTGCTGTACCTAACAAATACATACGTTTGTGAAAATTTCGGGAGGGGCAATTGCCGATTGTCCTCCTCTGGTTGTGGGCCTGCTGGATACCTAACATTTTCCTTTAAAAAAAAACTGGCATAGGCAGTAAAAAACTTTTCCAGGCTTACGGGAGCGAGTCAAAAATGGGAAACAGGGCTCGCCCCTTCTTCCTTTCCGAGAATTGCCATTCCATTGATCCCAACCTTGTGGTATGATTTTTCGTTGTACCCATGCTACCACAGCTTGTCAATGTTGACGTACAGCGTTTACTCGTCAACCTTCCTCATGGCTACATGGCTTGGGGGAATAGGGAATACAGAACACAGGCCATCCCATTGCTCGAGTGGCGTCACGGCAATGTTATCTGCGGAAATTGGCGCTATCCAGGTAGATACCAAATAAAACGCTTGCGTCTTTTCTTTAGGAAAACTGCTTATCATATTTTGTCCAATCTGATCAATTCGTTAAATGACACATGATCATTTTCGCCATTTTCGCATAAAACGTTATTCATGGTGTTGAGGTGGGAAAGTTTTATGTAGGCTAGTCGGAATACTAGCTAAGTTCATTTTTTCTGAAATTTTAAGATGAAGGAGAGTCATCTGCTTTAGCCTTTCCATCAGTTGTAGCTTTGTGCCTTTTTCGGATGCAAGAGAGAAAACACCGGTTTAATGTAAATGCCATTAACACAAAGCATGAAATAACCTACGATGTGTTTCCAGACAGTTCTAAAAATGTTTGTTTCTCAGTGCGAATTAGTGGGAAAACATTAGCAGATGGTTTGTTTATAGAATGGATTATTTGCAGACTTCTTTTCCAGAGTTAAAAAAATAATTTTGGAACTTGAACCAATAGCCTAAATGGTAGTAACCACAACTTCTACTTATCAAGAGATCGTTTTTTATGAATTACGCTAACTTCAGGATATAGCATGTATTCATCAACCAAGTTTTTGATAAAAACAAAATTAAAAATTTGTTGTAGTTATTGTTCCATAAACTGCACAAAAGCATTGCAAGTAACAAAAGCAATGACAAACCAAAGTCAATAAGTCTTGTCCCAGACGGACGAATTCTAACTTAAATGTCTAGTCTACTTAAAAAGTCTTTTATTATCCAAGCTTGCGCTGAATAAAAACAATTCTAAACCACTTACGTAATGTTTGGACGGTTTTCTTCTTTTTTCTACATCAATTACGTTCGCACTCACTAAGAATGCTTTAGAACTCATTATTTCTGGCACGCTCAATATCCACCACTTTCGACCAATTTCTTACTCTTGCCTTCTGGTATATTGACAATACTCAATACTGCCTGACAAAAAAACGCACAGCTTCTAGCTGAAGATCATGCGTGTCACCTGTGATAGCACACCTGCGCGCACGTATGCAAGTGCCGTTTTGGATCTATGAATCATTGCACGCTCTTTAGCGGTGAGCTAATATCCAACCACTGTAAACCAGCAGCGCAAAAACTATTCATCAAGCTGAGCTACTTCTTGCCAACAACCACACCCTCGGCAAGACCTCGATTTCGGTCTATCGGTTACAATGAATGAGTGAATTTTTTGCAAGTATGTGATATCTTTAAAAAATTTTTTGTAGAAAAGAATCCGGCATTGTGTAGGACGACAGTTCTTGAGGAAAAGAAAAAGAATTAATTCTGCCAGATTAAAAAATTACTAACTGCAGCAAAGCAAACTCTTTTTTTCTTTACCTTGATGTTTAGTGGACAATATAAAGTGTTTTCTTCAAAAAAAGAAAAGCCTGTATATGCACTTCAGAAGTAGGTATTTGGTTTTATTATTTCAGTACGCTGCGTGAGATGAGATAAAATGTATTTTGTCAGGTAGATTTGCGTTTTGTCAAAACTTGTGCTGTCATAGCAACTTGATCAAAACCATTCAAAAATTGTCTTTGTTACAAGATGCATTGTTTCTCATTAATTTTTGCTATTAAAATCACACTGTTGCAATGATGTCAAGCATAAATTCTTACCAGAAAGCATTTGCAAACCTTAGATTGCTCTACTGATTTCGGCAGGTCTGAAAAGATAATTACGCGTTTATTTGTGGTTATCACTTTGCCGTGTTAGTTTTCAGCAATTAGTTTCATTTTCAGTGGTTCCATTACGAAACTGCCAGAACAATGTTCAGNTATGGCAGAAAATATGGACAGTATTTCGCTGGTGCTGTTTTCGTCTTGCGCCGAACTGCCTGATTCATGCGCAGCAGTTGCGGCGAAGGTGGTTAAAACTGATTTCTGATTGGCTGTTCATGCTGAATACGTCGATTGCTGTGGTACAGGGAAGTGATCGAGCTAATACGCACACTGCACAGAGAGAAGGCTTGGCAGAAAGGAAGTGACGCAGGAAGAGACTGCAAAACTTGTACACAACAGTTTCAAGGGTGTCTGCGCAGTAACTTGTTTCGAATAAATTTCTTTTGTATGAACTAAGTATTGGAGGCAATCCAAACGCGTTACAGACAAAATTTCAAAAAATGGCGCAATGTAGAGTTTGCAGCATTGATCTGTTGAACGAGTAAAGCATGCAGATTGAGTCTTGTTGTGAGTTTGCAGGACTGAAAGTGTTTACTTAGCAATTTAGTGTGTTGGCTGATCTGGTAGAATTATTCTGACTCCATAAACACACTGGATATCAAAAAATGCCTGAAACGGAAGAAGAGAAAAAGAAACGGTGGGCCGCCGCTGCTGCAAAAAACGCTTACATGACCCCAGCTATGATGCATGCGATCAACATGTCTAAACAGCAAAGTCAGGTAAAAAAATAACGTCTTCTGACTACAATGCTCTGAAAACGTGCAGCAGATTTGTCTTTCCATTTGATTCTGGTAGGTTGGCATTACGTTGTTTTTCAGTTAACCTGTGTAAATAAGTTCAAGGGTAACACTTGAAATTAACCACTCTACTCTTGAATTTACGTGCAGTTTCAGACAAGAATCTATACCTTATTGCAGTAGGGCAATACCTTCGCAAATGTTACACAATGTGTACACCACTACCGTTAATTAAATATTTACCCTTGTCATTGTCATGCTTCGTCAACACTTTCGACTTTGCGCTGGATAGTTCACACGTTTGGCTTGGAATAGCAAGTAACAGGCGGCTGTAAACAGAAGTTAAAGCATAACGCACCCAATGCTGATCTGCTTATAGTTTTCATTGTACTAAATATTAATATCAAGTTACTTTTTACACTTCGAAGAAACGATACAAGGAGGATTTCAACAAAACCAAGGGGAAAGGTTACACATGCGTGTCGACTACACCTGAGTTGGAAAATGCCATAAAACAGAGCGCTTTGGTCAGCACGAAGAAATATAAAAGTGAATTTGAAAGAAATAAAGCCAAATTCACGCAGGCAAGTAAACGACAACAAATGATTCGCTTTGATGTACATTTGCGTGATGTTTCGAAAATATTGGCAGATGTGCGGTCACACGAATTAACAAATTGGAACTTTGAATATCCGAGTTGCGTGATACACAATTGCCTATTGTTTAATAATTATTAAACCTGTTATAACAGGTTGCAGAAGACCCTGAAATTTTGCGGATTCGCCGAGTGAGTAATCAGATAAGCGATAATGCATACAAAGGGAAAGTGGAATCATCTACATANAGAAGTAAACGGCGTCGTGAACCAGCATGTAAGTCTCAATTAAACTCGTCATACTTTGTCATCTTTTTATCAAAAAGTGGTTCTCACACTGCAATAGTTCTGTTTTGTTTTGAGTTGTCGAAGTTAAAATGCCAATAATTACAATCGTAGAACTGCATTGCTGATTGTTGATTGTTGGTCGTGGTTTTCAAAGTTGCTAATGATTTTTCACCCCCTGAAATAAAACGTTTTGAAATACGACGAAAACTCTTTTGCATAGTTGACGTATTTGACAAGTGATGACATCTTCAACCTAAAGCTTTGGTGCACAGTCGGGTAGGAATTATCGAATTTATTACATTACTGAGGCAGAAAACGCCGTGTTTGCATGTTATCACGAAGTACAAAGCTGGTGCTTGTGCATGTTGCTCTCACACAGAGAGTAACTTTTTAAAGAAGTACATTATATTCGTGATTTTACAATTAATTACTAGCTTTGCTCGTTGCAAAAATAAGTAATGGACGCAAAAAGCAAAACCAGGTTAAAATCGTAAGCATGCTCCAGAATTACCTAGTAGTGAGTTAGCTACCATGTGCCCCTTGTATTAGTTGAAGACGGTTGCAGTTTCGTTTTCGTGTATAAAGAACACCAAAATTTGAGCGACTGCATATATAGCAAACACATCTGCTATAAGCACATATAAGAGACGAGAGTTCAGTAGTGTGACCAAGTAATTGTGACGTTGATCACCAAAAAAAACTCCTCGCCCTTGTAATTTCTGCCCAACTTTGCAGCATGCTCTTCCGAGTTAAAGTTGTAACCTTACTGAAAATTAATTAGGGTGAATTTTTCTGAAGTAACCTAAGGTTATTTTGTTTTATTGTCAATACCTAATATAGTAGCGGTAAGATCAGCCAAGTCATTTTCATTGTATATAAACCAAGCCATTACAAATTTCACATACCATTTTATGTCGAAGTCGGGCTACATGTATGAACTGTCAAATTCCAACCAACTGCATTGTTTATGTAAACACAGAGGCAGAACGCACTAATTTGTCAACGAATTTCAACTATAATGACAGGTTGAGGAAAAGAGCCTGCAGGCTTTTTCCATTAGCGGAGCGGAAAAGCAACATTTGACCTAATTATAAATTTGGACTAATAAGCATCCCGTAGTGTGCTCACAGATTCGAAATAAAAAGCTAAGAACTAACCTGGAGCTCCAAAAACTTTTGCATGCATTGCTTGACATAAAATTGCCTGTTCCTGGTTTTATGCGATGACACTTAGTTACATTTTCTTTCTTTTTGTCTGAGTGAAAGATTAGAGCTATAAGTTGGTTCGGGTGAAAGTCAACTGAGTACTGTATGTTGGCATTTAGCTGAAAATAGCTATATATAGCACAGTATAAAGCTGTAGAAAATTGATGTGTGTACAGAACTAATAAGAAATTTAACACAAAACGCCATACCAATAGGTTTATTAAATAAGAAATTTAGAGGATATTTGCTACAAAAGGATATTATAATCGTGTTGGAAGCAAATGATATAGCCTTGATGCTGTAAAAGTATATACCAATGCTCAAACTTTTCAGTTACCAAAGCTGTAACCTGTAACGCGATGGTGGCATAGCTGTGCAGCTGTTATCAGATCACACACGCTACAACCGCCCCGCGACTGACACAAGTGTTAGGTTTCAGGGCTAAACATTCAAACAACATTGCTGGCACCTCGCTAGCTAAATGTTGCTGATTCGCCGTATTGGCAAATACTGCTTGATTATTTTCATAATAGACATTCTCATTTCAATACGCTCAGCTTCAGTTCAACTCACTTTTTATTTTTGTCGTTCCAGCCGCATTATTGCGCTCGAGGTTGAGGACAGCTGCAATGATTTGTGGTGGCGTAATGCATTTGCTTAAATTCCGCAACAAGCGCTTGAAAAATTATTGACGAAACACAAAAAGAAGTATAGGTTAGCGGGTTTTTATTGAAGAAAATGTTTGGTACCCGGTATGGACCTGTAGGGACCCGAAAAATTTCCGACTAAATTTCATAGACATTTTGCTTGATAATTTTCTCTGATTCTAGGACCCGATTTTCAATTCTAGGAGACCCGATTCGGATCCCTAAAACACCTAAAAACCTGGGTTAGGATTTGACATCGTCACAGAAACCAAGGTGGGTCTTCTCGTTGAGACAAAGTAATACACGTCTTTAGATTAGATCGTATTGACGTATAATCTAAAACTTTGTAAAACTGGTTCATACTCTAGACCAGGGGCTTCCAAATTGTCTTGTCAGAGGGCTACATAAGCTATCACACAACAGTTCGAGGGCCGGACATCTTACGTAACGTGATTGTTTCGTGATATGTTACATTTTACCAGGTCAAGAAATGTTGCGTGAAAATATTTTTTCATTGTTGACAAAATGTCTTCGAGGTCGAATGAAATGGCTTCGCGGGTCTGATTTGGCCCGCGGGCCGTAGTTTGGAGACCCTGCTCTATGCCATAGCTAACTATAAAACAGTGTGCGATGCACGCTTCTCCGCTATTAACTTACCGTTTCTGAATAAGTTGCCTGTACCGTTATAGTACATTATCATTGATGGTGTAGCTTGTCGAGACTGCTGTAACTGCGGTTCCTGCAAAAGAAAGCACCAAGCTTGAGTCTTCGACTTGCCCGCGCATCACCCGTATGTAGCAGCGCTTGAGCTTCAATTTCACGGCAATTATAAACTTATAAAATTCACAAATAAATTCTAGCCAACCTGAGCACATCTGTCCTTAAGTGCCAAACACTCGTTCAGGAGTAACAAACCCAAAATAGTTTTTATCCATTTATTAATGTACCTGACAGTTAGAGTATTTTTGCCAGCACAATATAGAACAAAATCAATAACAATTTTTGAATTTATGTAAGCATTTCCTGGTACTTCAGCAAATTTATGATGTTGTTAGCCAAAAATGTTATTCTGTTTTCACATGTGCGATGTTCTAGTGCAATCGGAAAGTAGATGGCCTCTTTCACCCTGGCTGTTTACACTTTTGCTCTTGACTTTAGGAGGTGAAAGACCATAAAAAACTACAGCTGCAATGATCACAGCTGCAAACCTGCAATGATCATTCCAGAATTCGCTCTTGTCGTCTGTGGTCGGCTTTTCCTGGTTTTTAATTCTATGCTTTGCACGACATGACGAGTGGCCATAACAGGGGTCTCAAACTCAAATCTTTCCGAGGGCCAAATTGGGACATATAAAGTAACCCAAGGGCCGCATTATGACTACCCGGGCGCCGAATTGACGCTGACGAAAAAATGGCGGTACCTGAACCTTACTAGAAACAATTTGTACATCTTATTTCTTGCGAAAGGTATCATGAGTTATGAGAAAATCATTTCTAGCCATCTCTACGTTCGAAGGGACTAGTCGCTGGCTGAACACTTCTAAACACCGGTGAATAAACTGAATAAATTAAATGTTAATTATTTGAAAATTCCTAGGAAGCATCACGGGCCGCAAAAAATACCATCGCGGGCCAAATGCGGCCAGCGGTCCGCGTGTTTGAGGCCCCTCTCATGAAGGGAAACGTGCGTAATCACAACACAGCGTACTTTGACTAAACATCAGTTAGTGTTGTGATACTACCAACCTTGGGTAAGGCAAAAATAGTGATAAAAAAATACTAAACAATGTGAGATGAAGTGGAAAGAATAGCAGTACTGGCAAAAAGCATATCCATGAAACAAAAACAAAACGAAGTTTTGTGCGTATTAGGTTTGTTTTCACCGTTGCGTTTCTGCAACATGTAACTGTTCGCGCCTCAACAGCAGTTTCGAAGCTTTCGCAGCATTAGTGTGACTGTATTATATCGGCAGGGCACACCACCACGTCAGAAACATTTTTATTGTGCAAACACGAAGGTGGAAGAAATCATTTTTGTGTTGAAATAATAAGAAATAACTTGTAACAGTTCATGGAAATTGAAAAACTCGAGTGTTCTTTGTCTCTATTTCCTTACGTTTGTGTGGACCCCTTCGGACATAACGTAAGCGATCAATCTGTTTGCCAATGATTGCCAAAAATAAGATTTCGTAAGAAGTTGCAGATGCCATATGCAAACAAAATTCGCAGCTGACAAGCTCGGAAATTAAGTTTAAGGCAATCGCCTTGTGATCTCCAACCTGAATTATACTACTGATCAAAGCAGATAAAAGATGGAAAAACTTTCTGGCTTCGCCTAAGTGTTGTTTTCTAGATTTAAAAGCGCTTTAGACGATCTAAGTTGGTTGAAAAAAGCTTGTTCAGTAGTATGGAGTTCAAAGTACCTGCAAGTGAATCATATGTGATTTGTTTTGACAACTTATCCTTCCCTTTGCAAAACACAAAATTTGCGTTTGAAATCAAGTCCCACCCAATTAATAACACGTGACTGAGGATTTCGCTGAACGTTCTAAAGAAAGATCAAAGGAGCTACGTTTACACCGTAATACAACATTCCGAATGTTAGAATATGATAAAAGGAAATAATTTCCCTACAAGCATAATATGTGAAGAAGCAAAGGTCATTACCTTGATTAACTCTTACAGCCACTGCTTAAGAAAAATCCCGAACATTCTTAAACGCTACATTTCAATATTACTTCGCATACCACCAAAGGTTTTTCTTTCATTATGTTCTTTGTTGCGAAAGTTGATGATAGCGGAATTACCACTTTTCGTTATAATTTAAATCGTGTGCTTTAGATACAAAAAACGTCGCCGAAAAAAGTCCAGCCAAAATTGATGAAGCAGACCCTAAAAGTGAGTCGGCGCATGACCAAGATTCTGGCGTGTCTTCGAGCGTTGGTCAGCAGCAGAATCCTGAAACGGAAGTCGGTGTCACAGAAACGAGGGATGACGCTGCTCAGCTTCACGAAAGTGAACAAATGATGGCGAACCGGGAAGAAACTGGCCACGAAGCTTCAGAGCAACCTCTAAAGCCTGAAGATTCCTGTTCTCAATCTGGTGAAGAATTGGTCGCTGATGAGAACGGGGGAAAATACGATCAGCAGGATGAAAATGGAAACATGGAAACTGATGACATCTACGATCATCAAGAAAGTGAGCCTCAGATTTTGCAAGAAACCAGTATAAATGAAGATCCAGTGCAATACTCGATGGATCAAGAAGACCATGGAGGTGGTACTGGTGGTCAAGATTTTCCTAATGATGATTCAAATGGCCATTCGCAGCTGCAACTTTCATCAGAAAGCCAGGAAACAGGCGACGATAACCCTGCCGGTCAAGATTCTCTGGATGATTTTTACGCTAATCTAGAGTAATTGACCTTCGCTTCAACATCTTGCATGATACAAAATTTTATCATAAACGCATCAAATCTTGGCTTGCTTTATGCATCAACAAACATAAACGTTCTTTAGTTTCTTCGCGAAGGTCAAAAATGGACTCAGCACAAATCAGTGTTTGAAACCTCTATGAGAATGATGAGATTTTTGAGATTTGATTGTAGCACTAAGACATTTTTATTGTTGCAGTTCTTAGATTGCTTTCAGAAATTTTGTCTTTCACCTTGAAAACTGGCGTGCCGATTGTTTAACATCAATTCAAAAAAGAACGGAAAGCCTAGGAATGTAGCTCACGCATAACTTAAAACATGACTGCTTGAGACGTGGAACGAGCAGTTTCCTAAGTTCACACAAGGAAGATAATGCTGAAAATATATTCTGTTTGATTAAGTACGACTGCGACATAGCGATGCTGTGTTAATACAGCGTTTCAACGCTGTGCACTTGTGTTTCTTTTATACATATGACATATTCTGCAGTGTTAAATATCTTTCGTTAGCACCGCCTTCAACACGTTTATTGTCCTAAAGCTCGTTACTATTCATTGACATATAAAATAAGCAATCCTAGAGATACAGTCAACAAGTTATACTGTATTGTAAACAAACAATTAATTGGTAATAACTCGAGTTATGTAAAGACACAAAAAAACGCTTTTCTTTGCTTCTAAAATCTTAATCACCGTTTGGAAGTTAAGACTAATTGAAAAAAATTATCGTATGTTGAGTTCAAACGTACAAAACCACAAATTTGTTTTAATGTTAATAACCAGTGAAATAATTAACAGTTTAGTGAACGCAGTAGAAATCATTCGGCAATGTAACTATTTTGTTGCAAAGGTTTGCAGAGTAAAACTTGAATTGTGTCCCGATATGATCACATGTATGGCTCTATACTAGGATTGTATGCAGAAGCGCTAGACCACATGAAGTTTCTACCGGGTTTGATACAAATAAGTCTACACTATACTTGATATTAGTCGAGGCACAGGGGAGGCGAACGGGGCGACTCTCTCGGGCATCCAAGGCAGGGGGCATCCAACGAGTGACATTACAAAACTTACATTTGATTAAAATGCTGTAACTACAGTAGATGCTTCTTCGTATTGTAAGGCTGCTAGCACATGCTGCATGGATCTGATGGGAACTCACCTGAGGAGGGATGAAAATGGGAATGTTCTTAAACTGGGGGGCGCGCCCCCTTGTGGAGCGTGAAAAATTCGCAAGGTGGGAGCGACTATGGCAGAGACATATTGTGAAAAAGTTTAAATGCATTGCTTTTATCATTCGTAAATTGATTGTCATTTCACTATGAACGTCATAATCAAAACAAAGTGGGCAGTACAGTGAGCAAAGACCAAGACCTTTTAAACTTGCTTGTTCAAAGTTAGATTTATGAGTAGCCTAAAGAAAGTTTTGTCTGCTTCGTTTCATTTTAGTGGCAATGCGAATGGTGTCACAGGACTATATCATGCGTGATGAGTTGGCGATAGATTTTTCGCTTTCAATTGTTGCAAAAAGGATGAAAATAATACAGCAAACTCGTCAGAAAGAACATCGTGCGGAACTGTTGACACCTTCGGTGCCACGACGCGTTTCAAAACATAAGCCCAGAGGCGCAGCCAGAATGAGGCCAAAGAGGCCATGGCCGACCCCTAAACAAACTTGCTAAGATTTTTACTGGTGCTTTGTATCAATTTTCAACTGTTAGAAAAACATTAGTGACTGACGACGTCATTGACTGGCCCCTGCCGAGTAAAGTTCTTGGCTACGCTACTGCATAAGCTCACTATTTTTTAAAGCATTGTAAGTTGTGCAAGTTGTGAGAGGTCATTTTCAAAGTTAAAATTGGTAAAAACATGCCTAGGATTCTCCATGTTACAAGAACGCCTAATAATTTTGGCTTTAATCAGCATTGAAAGAGAATTATTTTCAATCCATGTAAAAATGAGGTAGTGCAAATATTTTCCGATAGGAGAGGCCATTTGGGAAAATAAATTAATTAGCGTAGGTGTGTAACTGAATTTTTAACATGTTCTAGTTCAGGGGGTCCCAACCTGGGGTACATGTATCACCAGGGGTAGATTTGCCTATCCGAAGGGGTACATTTAAGGTTAGAAATAGAGAAAAATATATTTGCATATTATTTTTTCCAAATATTTATAAATATATCAGTGAATATTATTTTCAAAATCATTATATGGTTATTGTTAAATATACATATGAATAATCATGTTAAAATATTTTGTCATCAGGACAAGTTTTTGCAGCTTTTGCAACTTTTTTTACAGCTTCCAACAGCTTCCTATATACTCAAAATATATGTAGTTCAATGTTTTGAGCTGTTTCCATAAATTTTATATTGCAACTTTTTGCAACTTTTTCGATTTTTACGTGCAACTTTTTACTGTAACTTTTATCTAGAATTGCGCAAAATGTAAAAGTGCAACTAAAAAAAGATACTACAAAGCTATTTCAGTTAGTTCTATTTTCCTTGATTGCATGAAAAAGAGCTATATGACGGATTAGCTGCGTCTCAATGTT
>JGI24022J15233_10008001_pt1 | contig 11739 bp, 6 predicted proteins | sample Ectturendosymbi2_FD_15233 | JGI IMG/M metagenome (IMG submission 15233)
GGAAAGTCAGTTTGGGAGCCCCCACCCAGTCTGTTCGTGGCAGCACAGATGCGAAGAATGAGTTGGGAGCAGGGCCGGATCAAATGAACGCGAGGCCCCCTAAACATTTAGCGCAACTGCGTAGCGTTTCACATACCCTCTTTTCAACTTTGCAGAGCACCGGTCAAAATCGTCAAAACTGATATGATTTGACCGCCTAAATTTCAGAGACATTTGGAGGTGACCATGTAGGTGGTTCATATGTGGTTAATTTGTTCAAACAGAATTTTGTATCACAAAAAAAGATCTTTTTGCTACCGTGACACCACCCAACAATATTTTTTGTCGTAGACTCTCTGACCATCTTCACTGCACAAATCGCCCATTCCCATATGTATTGAGGAAAGTTATGTCTACACTCTCTCGCAGATCAAAACGTCCACCATTTAGAAAAAGTGTTCTCAACGAAATATCGCACAAAAGCAACTTGAACAGTACCCTGTTGACCCCCTGGATATCGGGACCAAGAAACAAAAACTTTTAGAAAACCTGAAGCTAAGTTCCGATGAATTCATTTGATTGCTGCAGTGACAGTTTATTTTACGGTATGACACTGACACTGCACAAGAGCCAGTTTCACTGTTCTGGTGTCATGCAATGGTGAGATCGCAGTTCGTTCATATCCGCTCCTTTGACTGCCGAGGCAGGTTGCGAAACTTGCTAGCGGATTGTTCTACGGTTGGTCTTTATTGCGCAACAATAACACAGCAATAAATCTTCAAATGTTCACCTCAAGTTACTGTGGTAAGCGTTTTTCCGCGTGTGACTAGGGCCCCACTGCGTTTTTTTCACCCAGACCTGCTTGGTTTAGTCGACCTGGGTGTCCAGGTGTAATTATGAAAAATCGTGTTAAATCTATTTTTAAGTGACAAATTCATCAGAAACTTCAACGTGTTCAATAATGAAAAGATAACTTTATATTACAGAGTTTGCATGGGCACATCAGGTGAGAGAGTACGCATATCGGATGAAGCAGAACGTTTTCAATCGGCTTAATATCCTCATATAAGATCATTGTCGGGTTATATATATAATGTTATTGTCTCTAATGCCAGTTGAAGAAACTGGTGAAACAAGGGTTAGGACTTTTATGACAAATAAAACAGCCACAATAATCGAAAACATTGTTTTATTCGACGTTACAGCTTATGCGTTGTTTAAATTTCGATTTTTCCCTATGCATACAAATTAAAAAACAAATTTCAATTAGATAGAAGAAGAAGGCATTGGGATTATATTTTTGTGGAATTTTAGATCCCGCTACAGTTCAAGATTGCACATCATTTCCGAGTTTAATAAGAAATCTACTACTGCAATTAGTGAGAGATATCATCTACGAAGTATGTTACCAGCGTTATGAAAAACGTTTTGAGCAGCAAAAAGGTCGTCCAAATGTTAATGTTTGCGTTGCAGAAGAAAATTTGGAAGAGAAATGATAATTAAATCGATATTCGATAATCACTTCAATTAAAATAAGCGCACTGATATATTTTTGTTTGTCACACAAGCTTTCTGGGTATGTATTGTACGAGTATGTTTTTTTGGTGTGCATTCTGGGTTTATTTGAAATCACTGAATGGGAGCCCTGCATGGTCACATATGTGACTGTTGAACACAGACATCTTGGCAGGTAATGCAGCGAAATAGTAACACTGCTGAATGCTGATAGCGGTAAGCGACGTGTAGTTTTGTACTGTGTGAAAAGAAGCATGAGTAAATCTGTAGCAGAGCTTCCACAAGTCTGAAAAATCCATTGTTAGTGTGAGACTGTGATCAATGTGCCCAAGTGAATAGCTTAATCAATCGAGGCTTATGTAGGCTTTTTTCACGCAGTATAAAAATACGTGACTTGTTAGAATACGTCTATGCAAACTTGTGGGAATACGTCTTTACCGTTAAAGTTTAGTTCTGATTTCTTAGTGAGCACTAAGTGCGAACTGCAAAGCTATATTTTTGCTGTGGAGAGTTTCGTAATTCATCTGCTCAGCGTTTTAAGCCTGCGTGGTGTTCTAACTTTAGCAATTTGTCTGATAGTCTTGTCGATATTCCGTTCTACTTGTCATTGCTTGAAACAGTTTTGCAAGAGTGTCCAATTTATTTTTTTTTTCACCGTTCATGTTGTTCTGGCCGTTTATTATTCTCAAATTATGACTTATTTGTAGAAAGTGCTCGAAAAAGTGGATATTAGGCAGTTTATGAAAGGAAAAAGCATTTCTGATAGCCAGATTGTAGAAAACATTTCAGACAAAAGATTGTGAATTGAGGTCCAACCAGCACAGACTAATGAGTTATAGAAAGGGTAAAGAGTTTTGCGAACGTCAATTTGCATTGGATCGTCAGCAACCTGAAAGTGATAAGCAAAATTTCGACGTTGCCCCCGCTGGAAAACTTTCTGCGGACCTCCATGGATGCATTGATTTCGAGCTAATTCTTGGGTAATAAAGTGTGGTGCTCTTTTGTTCAATTCTTTTAAGTCACTCAAAAACTATACACGCCAAAGTTGTCAGTTTCCTTAGCCCATATACTAAAGGCAGTAATCAAAAAGCTTTACAATTTCGACGCGTGGTGAAGAGCCTAAAAACATGAAAAACCAGTAAAGGAGTGTTTTGATGTGCAAGCGCGAGGCCCCGGGCATTTGCCCGGTTTGCCCAAAGGTTAATCCAGCCCTGGTTGGGAGTAAAAGAGCGTCGAAAGCTGAGTCGGGCGGGCCCGCATATCGTTGTATCTAGACTCGTCTGAAAGTTTCATATGACTGTGACGTCACGGAATTGACGTCAGGACCTTTGAAACTTGGAAATCATTAACTATCGTCGAGTAAAGAATCTAATCGTTTCGCGTGAAGCTATCATCACTTTAAAATTCTGGTCACGGTTGATTGCGGCAAAACATTCGAATCGTAGGAATTAGTGAATGAAAATGTAAATACTAGGCAAAAGTTTCCCGACCATCTGCAAGAATCTGCATGAATTTAAATGACATAATTTTATGAGCACAAAAATCTTCTGACAACACAACATAAAATTGGCCAGAGTTGCACATTGTTTTCTGAAGCAGGGGTTTGTCAGAGCATCTTGAAGACCCCGAATATAACGTACCCCACTTGTTCCCCTTTCTCGTCAGGCCTGGTGGTCACAACAACAGCTGGTAAGACCTGTAGGGTGGTTATAGCATGCACTCCCAGAATTTGAGTTTTAGAACGTCGTGAGGGACTGACAGAAGGCAAACTCACGAATACATAAAAGATAAGAACAGACAGAAAAATAAATATGAAAAACTGACGACAAATGTTTTTATGCAAAGCTATTAGACAAATAAATATTGCATACCACTGAAACATTTCCTTGGATGTTATACCCTGGAACGTTAACAGAAAAAAATACTGTAATGTAATGCTTTACTTGTAAGTGTAATTATCCAACGTTCTAGACAAAGCTTTCTTGCCTTTGCTGCTGCAAATTTATAGATTTTTTTATCAAATAAACTGATATAATTCAAATGTGTTACCTCACATGTATTAACCTACGAAAAATTCAAGACCAATGACGGTCCATAAGACGTTTTAGGCATGGCCATCCGCACGGGGGAATGGGCAGATGCCCCGCCCCTAGAAATTGGGACTAAGAACCAAAAATTTCTAGAAAACCGTAAGTCAGCAGCTTAATTCCGATCAGTTGAATTCATGCAATAACAGTTTGCTTGACGGTATGGCACTCACACTGCTCAAGAGCCAGGTTAATATTTCTGATGTTATGTAGTGATAAGGTTACAGTTCACTCGTGTCTGTTCCTTTGCCAGCAAAGGTAGGTCGCGAAACTTGCAAGGGTTTTTCTCCTGTTAGTCCTTATTTAGCAACAATACGATGGCCACAATCTTCAAAAGTGCACTTGCTACGCAAAATAAAGTCAAACAAATCTTCAAAGGTTCACTTCTACGTAAAATGAAGCGGGACCATGGAATGCTGCTTTCATTAAAGACTATGGCAATGTTTTCTTGAAAAGAATTACCCTGATTTTAAAATCTGTATATGGCCTATTGTGTAAATTATTGCAATATACCTGGCTGTATCTGCCATCAAAGCGCGTTTTCGCGACGGTCGCCGCGAAATGGGGCATTTTCTTTGTGGTGTAGACAAGATAAGCAGTTTTGTGAACGTCCGGTGGGATTGCATCAATTGCAACCTGAATCTGGTAAGGTAAGCAAAATGTCAACGTTGCCACGCCCTGGAAAAATTTTGCGGGCGCCAATGTTTCTAGGTTAACAATTTTCTGACCTGAATATCGATAAGCATGTCCATGGAGATGCTCAGTTTATACGTCGAATTAATATAAAACGCATGCACCAGTAACTGAATAGTTAGCGATTATAACTAAATATACGTGGCAAATATACTCAGCGCTGCTGCCCAGTTTCAATTAGAATCTTGAAAGAGTAGCCACCGTTGATTTAACTTTTCAATTCCACGAATAAAACTCATAACTACCTTCAGAACCACATCACATCCATTGCAACATGACGTTTGTCAAACCGTCAAATCTCAAATATTTTCCTAAACGTCAGATTTTGTGTCCTAACAACATACAGTAAGTTTCATCGCTGCTCTAACAGCATGCGCAGCAGCATACTACATGCACTGTAAACACCAGCTACATTCCCGTTTATATGTGACGCAGTTACAGGATGAGAGCGAAGTTGGAAAGTTCGCAACCCTGGTGATCTGAAAGCATTCTGACGCCACAGTCAGGCAAACCACAAGCCGGCGCTGATTGCTGGAGACAGTAGCTGCACCTTACAGTAAAACGTCGCCAGGGTTCATGAATATTCGCGTTAGGAAGCATTGTGATCGAGTAGCAGTCGCTAGCATTCGACATATTCTTTAATCGTAATTAATTGCATCCGTTGACATTTGGCATTTCGTAATTATTACGTAACATTCCGACCTCAATTTAGCGCCTCCAAAACGCTGCACCCGGGGTCAGACGCCCCCCCTTGCCCCCCTAGTTACGCCACTGCCTGAATCAAAAAAATCGTTCGTAATAGCCTAGACCAGTGATGGCGAACCTATGGCACGCGTGCCAGAGGTGGCACGCACAGCCCTCTCTGTTGGCACGCGCATCGCCGCTCCAGTGCAGACTTCGTTAGCAGATAGGTAGAGCTACGTGGGGCCAGGTTTCTCCCAAGACTGGGACAGCCACCAGAAAAGACACTGTTTCGTGCAGTTGTTTGTAACATCAAGTCATTCAGTTCCGCTGAATTATTCCGCTGAATTATACATCTAGAAGATCCTTGTGCCAAGGAAAGCAGCAAATAATTTGACAATGTCCTCAGAGACGTCACAAAAATAGAAAATTGAATCATGCCTCGTGCTCTTAACTGTCGACAGTTTCAAACACTTCTTGAGGGTTCATACACAGTATAAATGTTTACGAATGCACAATAATGTCCGGTGTCTGAGCAGAGGACGCGTCCTGGAGAAATTTGTAGCCTGCTCAGAACCGTCGCCAGAAAGTCGTTAATGGGGCTTTACGTTCGTGCAGGAGGAGCTTAACATTCAAATTTGACAAAAATTCCACTAATTTATAGTGTTTTATTCTTCAATTTGGGGGGCTTGGAGTTTTGTTTGGGGAAGCTAAGTCCCCCGTGTTGACAGGACTGAGCCTGCTTAGATGAAATTAGGTTGTTTATGAATGAAAAAGTCAGGAAGTCCACAGCTCGCTGATATAGTCTGGCTTGCCAACCTCATGTTTTTGAAAGATTTTGCACTGCACTTCAATGCACTAAACCAGGGTCTCCTCTCCAAACAACATCCCACGAGCCAAATCCGGCTCGCGAAGCCGTTTCATCCGACCCGCGAAAACATTTTGTCACAAGTGAAAAAATGTACTATATTTACGAAAAACTTGTTGATTTGGTGAAATGTAATATATCCCGAAACAATCACATTACGTAAGATGTCCTGCCCTCGAACTGTTGTGTAATATTGTCCCCAGATAAAGAGTTTGGAGACCCCTGCACTAAACAAACAACTACAAGGTGTTTGTTTGGGAAGACAGCAGAAAGTATGTTTCGTGATATCAAAACTGAGAGAAAATTTACAGTAGGTTTTGGAAAGAGACCTTGAAATTGGGCAGCTGAAATATTTTCCAAATCAAAAAATGCATTTACAAAATTCTACAGCATTTGTAGACAGGCTTACAAGCCATCAAGAAATCTACGAGGAATTTTCTAACTTTGTAGCAGCTGCAAACGTGAAATTAGCAAAATATTTTTACATTTTCTTGAAATGGAGACAAACCTACGTTTTCTTACTTTTCCAGATCAAGCCAAATTTGAGTTACTTGATTTTTCCTACTTGCACTACCTGTAATTACATTTAGAAAATCTAGAAATGGAGCCATTCAAATTTTAAGAAAACTGTATCTGGATAACAAATTCTACGACATGCGTGAAACACTTTCGAAGATTAAAGGAATGTATGGTGTTGATATAACGTTGCCACATATAACGTTGAATTTGTACCAGCAAGAGTAGAATGAATCTAGTCGAGTAGGGAAACTCTATTGCTCTCATGTTATGCTGATGGTCTTAGGTTCGACTCTCTCTTCAAGTGGCTGAGGGCGACGCAGCAACAAATGACAGCACGCTGGTTCTGAAAATGAAATTCTTGAAGTTTGGAATTCTCTGCCAAATGACTTTAAGTCAATGAAAGCAATTGGTATTGCTTTCCTTACTTTGTTTGGATCATCGTATGCGTGTAAGCCGCTGTTTCAAGCTGTGAATTACAACATATCTGACACCAAAAACAGACTACGGCCTGGGTGCTGCATTTGTTTATCTCAAACTAGCAAAATACTGTATGAGTCAAGGTTCGACTAACTGTCAGCAAAAATCACATTAATTCTTCAAAAGCATGCGAAATGGAAACTCTTACCTTCAATAAAAAACTGTTTGCATCTTGGGAGCTCTGTTATTGTGTGTTTTTTTAAAGACAAACGATGTTAGTGCATACGTTTTTTTCTAGCGTAAAACATAGTTAGCCCATTCAGGTTAAATTGTCGTGTTGTCACTTTGAAATACATACGCGAGTTAAGATTTGCCGTTCAGGCACTCAGTCTATAAAAGGTTCGCCACCACTGGCCTAGACGTTCTCTCCAATTCGCTCGCGCTTTACTCGGGATCATGCGTTAGAAACCGAGCTGCCCTCGGTAATTAAGTATTTTTCAAAATATAATTCATATCAGATTGAATGTTTTTTTGAAGCAATGGATTTGCATAGAACATTGGATTTGAATTCCAATATGTGGACAGTTTCCATTCGAGAATAATTTCAAACGAACGATAAATTGTCAAGTAACTCGGGCTAATATAAATGAGCCTAGTACGCAGAGGAATAACAGGCGTTATCATTGCTCTGTGACGTTTTTACGCAACAATCGAAGAGTTCTCATGAGCACTTCTCATTCACTGTTACGTACCAATGTCATAGAGCAACGATAGTGCCAGCCAGAATGAAAGCAAATGAAACTTTCAGTGAGTGACCCAAGCCTCGAATGATTGCATTCAGTGCTAGTCAGTGATGCGTGATGATCCCAAGTGACGCTGTTGACCTGGAATCACCACTGTTCTACATACCGCTTTTACACATTGCATATTGCACAGACAAGCACTCGTAGAAAAAATGCTGCTTCCAATGCTCGCTTAGCACTCAAAATTATTTTTCAAACTGTGAACCAAGTGTGAGGGCGCGATCCTAATGATCGCATTTTTATGCGTCAGTATAAGGAAACGGACTCGCAATTACAAGTCCTTCTCCACCCTTCTAAAGTTCGTTGACTGTCTCGGGGAAAGGCGATAAGTCGCGTTTTTGCCTTTGAATGCAGAACTATCCAAGCTTCTGTAAGATCAGGCAACCGCTACCACCGGCATTAAAACAGTTCGAGGGGTCAAATTTTCTTCTCGCCTGCCTATTGGCCGACATATTTGGTGCCCTTAATCACCTGAAAGCTTTAGCAGGAATTTTAAGTACCACTTCTCTGGTCGACGGCAGTATCCACCATGGATATGGCAGCCAATTTTTGACACTACAACTGCAGGTACAAACAATCAACACATGACATCACTGAGCTTCAGGAAAGCGATATTCCAAAGCATACCTTGAGCACAACAAATCTTTATGCGTTTTGGTGCCACCAAATGGAAGAGTATCGTCGTATCACTAAATTACCCTCGTTGTTCTCTCATCATTCGTAACAGCATGTCCACACGAGCGTGCGTTTTTATATTGGTGGAGGTTAAAACGTAAAAAGCGGAACAGGCTTGCTTGTGAAAGGATTGTGCCCTTTCTGAAACATAGCCACGAATCTCCCAGATTGTCACCAGAAAACAAAACAGAAAACAAACATTGACTAAACAATGTATTGTTAAGTTCAAACTATTGGCTGATTTTGTGTCAGTAACCTATTTTAATTTTCTCGATGCTGTACTGGTTTCCTGTTATCCCTGTACAACAAACTGGGGTTCGAGAAAAAGCTTGGAGAAAAACGTATAGGTGTGTGCCGGGTTTGTTAAGGTCAAGAACCACTGCTGCGCTATATGAACGCAAGCAAATGCTTTTAATCAGTTTTTTCTTCTTTATCATACATCAGATGAAAATGAACAAAGATTTTTATAGCAGTGATCATCCCAATGCAGTTCAATGACGGAGACGTGTATTCCAGGAACAGGTCTTTTGCGCTTCTGCACTGTATAAAATGGCTGGAGACCACCTTTCTTCTTTTTCTTCGAAAGACATCCGTGGCCAAGTGTTAAAACATTTGCGAAAGCTTGCGGGGCCACAAATTTTAGAAGACTGCAGCAATGTCAAGCATAAGTTAAAAACGTAAGTTAAAAACTTCAAACTAAAATCTTGATTGTGTGAAAGCAGGACATTCAAGATCGAGACTGAAAACACGTTAACCCCACTGCATCACCACTTGGACTACTGCAGGAGCTCAGCAGAAACCCGCACACGTTACTTGCCTTGTTGTCAACAGCTTTGTTTGTCCTTGAAAGAGGATCCTTCACCACACTGATGTCAAAAGACAACATCCAAGTTTCTGTCTGACGTCACCGTCACGAAATAAATTTGTCACATTGCACGCGGTCCAAACTCCACTGATGAGAAATCTACTTTTGCCCATTAACGACGGATGCCTTGGCCCCCATGGATTTTGAAATTTGATATTTTCCCATTACGTTTGTAGCGGGAAAGGTTGTTTTTCTTAGTGTACAGAGGGAAAAATGAAATTCCATCACCTTTGCTCTCCTGGAAAAATATTTTTGACTACCTCTGGAAAATCCACTATTGCCCCCTCCCCTGGAAAAATTCCTTCCGACGCCCATGATGACGCCCATGCTTCAGCCGACAACTTCCATTGAAATAGAACATTTACAGCCATCTGCACCAAACTGTCATTGTGAAAATTAGCGAGCTATTTGCGTTAAGAGCTGCGAGACTCCTGCTTATTTCGACCTTCTCTAATTGTTATGACTTGTTTCATATGGTTGTGGAGCTCATATCCAACATGGGTTTTTTAGATGCTTTGCCATTGCGAACCACAGACGCATGGCGGTTTCATCGAATAAAAACTAAATTTAGTCACTCAGAAAAATGCTATCAGATCCTTCTGCATTGTTGTAACTGAAAGAAAGGCTTTTACATAATATAGGTAGCTGTATAAGGCAAATGAACTTGAGGCGTGATGCAAGCATACGACAAATGACCGTTTCAAGGTGAGACTTCCAATAGCTGATTTTTCGATGTGGTCTTTCGAGCAGCATTCTCAAAATCTGCATAAGTTTTGTATATATGAAGTCAGGGGGATTGCCAGGAGCGGACAAAGTACACTTGAAATGTTCCAACAAGAAGCTAGTCAAAGACATCTTTGCCAGTCTGCGGCAAATACGCTTTGACAAGTTCATGTGGTGCCAAGCGCGTTGGTTTGGCAGATCAATCAAAACATTCTTGACGAGAAGCAGAGCCGACCCGCGTGAGTCATTTCAACGTTCGGTAATCGCTTGCCAAGCACCAGAAACCTTTCTCTTCAGTATTTTCCCTTGGGAAGGAGGCGAGCTGAGTTTTCACTGCAAAGCTTGTGATCTAGTTGTCTAAGAAATTTGTTCCAGTTGTTGTCATTCAACACCGCAGATTTTTGAAAAACGCCCGAGCCTGCAACCATTTCCAAAGGTTTTCAAATGCACAGGTCTGTGCAGGAGTATCATTCTTAAAAATTAAGTGGAATATCTCGCTGTGACCAAAGCAACATGGCCTAGCAAAGCAACACGATATTGCCTGCCGCCATGCGGTCCACCATCTACAATAGGCAAACATGTCTTGAATTGACATCAGCGATAGCTGGCACAAGTCCATGAACCACGGACAGCAAGAAAACGCTGGCATATTTGCGGTCCACTGCACTGAAACAAGACGAGGTTCGTGTGCCGGAAGTGTGGAGCTCCTGTGTGCAAGGAACACTCGAATCTTCAGCCCAAACTCACTGCTGAAAGGAAAGCGTTGCATGCAATTTGGTTTTTGTTGTATAGCACACTTCAGCGTTGCTACTGTGTGAAAGACGTTTGTCTGCAAGCGTTGTGGTTGTGCATGCAAGTACTTAGTCTAATTACGCTGGTGAAAGAATTCAATAGCACATTAGTCTGTCATTGAAAACCCTGTTGTTACTTTGTGAAAGGTGCGTTAACTCAAAACAAGCGCTGCAGCTACTACATATTTGAAATCACTATGTTTTTCCTTCTTTTGATCGATTCTTTGTAACAGATTGCCAGATATTGTCGTAAAGGAGTTTGTCCAGTTTTGGCAAAACACACCTTATGGGCAAGAAATTACAAAAATATCACAGAAATATTCAGTTGACCCTGTTGTGACTTTGTAAAAGGTGTGTTAACTCAGAACAAGCTTTGCCGCCACTACATGTTTTAAATCATTTTGTTTTTGCTTTTTTTTTGATCGGTTCTGGACAACAGATTACCAGATATTATCGTAAGGGAATGTGTCCAGTTTGGGCAAAACACACCTTATGGGATAGTATTCACAAAAAATTCATAAAAAGAACAAATTTTAATGTTTCAACTTAATTTACCCTTTTTCATGTACTTCCACCAGCTTCGAACACATCATGCTATGGGTCTTTTACAGACCACCGATAAAGATTACTGGCGGAGTGTCGGATGTCATCGCGTATTTTTCATGCCGTTTGGAACTGTACTACCCGCGTTATTTGGAGAGGGGAATGTGCTTGGTTTTGAAATAATAAAAATTTTCCGACATGCAACAACTTTCTTTTTTAGGGTGATATGAGCTTGGGAATAGTTTCTGAGTTGGTCAAACACGTGACTGTGCACCTGAAACGTTTGCGTAAGCTTTGGTGGTGGAGGGAGCAAATTTGCCAGATAGGGGCAAATTATGCGAACAATGTTTTTTTTTAAATACGCCTGAGCGGGGTTTCAAAGAAGCTAACAATAACGCTTTTCCCACTGAAAAATGTCTGCATCAGATACTTTGAGACAGATAGAGGGAGAGACCTTTCGGACAGAAACCGTCACAGTTAAAGGTATTTATTTATTGGGGCGAGGGACCGCAAGGTCATCGAATCAAGCCCCTAATAACGCAATAGACACAAAACAAAAGGCACATAAACAAGAGTAAAC
>JGI24022J15233_10008005_pt1 | contig 11737 bp, 8 predicted proteins | sample Ectturendosymbi2_FD_15233 | JGI IMG/M metagenome (IMG submission 15233)
TTTCTAATAGAGCAACGTTTCTCAACGTGGGCCGCGAACAGTTTTAGGGTACACAAAGATCCCATTGCAGCGATATGTTTAACTTGTCGTTTTTTTTCTAAGGACGAAGTTCAAATCGTAAATTCCGGTCATCGCAATGAATTTGCTTCTCAGAGCAGCTTGTTTGTTGCGTATACTGTAATTTACTAGAGGTGCCATTTATAACATCTGAGTTACCAAATCAATTAGCACAATATTTTGCATAATATGATTGGCAATGTAAGCAAGCATCCGAAGTCGCAACCTGAAGAGCAGATACGTCAGACCACCGTTGTACAGTCCAATCTGTCCAACGACAATCCTGCACGTCTTTTCGAAATCTGAGGTGAAGAAAAACACAAGCGGTGTGTGTATTCCTTGTGTCAACTGACGCATTTGGTCGTTATTTTTTTTGAAACAGTAGTCTTTGATACCGGCAGCTTAATATTGTGAAGTTGCGGTCAGCAGTCAGGTAGAAACATATTCTGTGTACAAGGTGTTATGAGGCTTTCAGTTCTATTCTTAACATGGACAAGAACGCAAGCTTTTGAAGAATATTTGAAATTTGGTTTGATACTTCCATGGCTGGCAAAAGCACAGACAAGCCATAGCGTGTTTTATGTAACGTTGTTCACATTGCTGAGTTTGTGAAACCTTCAAAGTTCATACGGCATTTAGAGACAGCCTTCCAAAACTTCACAGAAGAAACGTAATGTAGTGTTATAAAGACTCTCAGTGCTTTGTCTATGAAACCTTCGAAAAGGAGACGGCATTTCATGTCAAAAAAGGTTTAGAATTCTTCCGACAGCATGGAGCAAGGTTGAAACGTCAGAAACATCTTGCCGGAAGTTTTCACGAAGAACGCAGGCATCATTATGAAGTCGCACTTGAAATTGCCAAGCAAAAAAACTCACACGATTGGAAAAACCCTTGTGAAACCCAGTTTGTTGAAAACAGTAAAAATACGTCTTGGAGAAGCTAGTGAGGCAAAAATGAGGCGAATATCTCTTTCCAGCGATACTATTCAGAGGCGCATTTCAGGTATGTTTAGGATTGCCAGATGCGTTTTGCAAATATACCGACCATTTTGTTAAAGTGACAGATCTAGGCTGCATTTGTAAACATATATTTAATACCGGTAGCAGGGGATTCTCGAAAACATTTTTTAAAAATAACGCTTTTTTGGCAGTGAATTTATTTTTCATTTTATTTTCTGTGCAATTTCATGAAGCTTCCACAATGGTTGGTTTGAAAATGTTTCAAGCAGTGTGTAAACGTACGCTTTATGAGCATAGTCTATAGCCCTATATAAGCATTAGCAAACTAACCGACTTCAAATCGATAACTGCAGTGTTTAATGTGAACGGAGGCGTTTTCTTACACTCTAAAAAATAATGCAATTAGTGAAATTACAATTTTACTAAATTCCAATAATTTTCTTCGGTAGTATTGCCCGTATGAACACCATAACACAACTAATGGTTTCTTGCTACATTCACTTCAGTTTGCAACAAACGTTTTCCAGCTCACCTGAAATTCTTCATAAAATTTCTCACTACCTTCCGGACCACTAAGACTACTTGAGAGATGACCTCCCGGTTGATTCGCTGGCCCTTGTTTGAACCAGTTTTAGTCCGCTGACGAAAAACGTCTGTTCAATGCAGCTCGCGTGGTTGTGAAAGGTTCGCTAGTCACTACAATGTCACTGTCGTTGGTTCCATTTCTATGATTTTTCTGCATTCTGCCTGCAATAGCCTACGGTAGTAGTTCAGATAACAACCCCATCTACGACAGTTACACGATTAATTGCCAAAAGAAATGCTCATAAAGATCAGGTTTAGGACGACGGAAGATGCGAAGTATGACTAAACAATAGAAAGGAAAAGAGAAAATGGAGAGACAATGAGTGTTGTTAAGACACAAGTAACAATTTGCCCTTATATGAACTTCGGTGAAGGAATTGTCCTGACAAGATTCACTACAGGCCCGTCGCCAAGATTTCGCAGCGGAGGAGACAAAAACCACAAGGGGGGCCAAGTTTTTTAAATACCATATTGGATGTATGCAGCAACTGGGGGGGAACAGATTTCAAATAGGGGGAACGGGCACCACTGGCCCCTCCGCTGGCGACGGCCCTGATTCACTACGAGAGTCATTATAATTTGAGAAGTCTGCATTTGTTCTTTTTGCAGTTACTGCAAATTATATATATTCAAACTACCGGCTTCAGGTACTGGTTTTTAAAATACCGGCTTTTTACCGGCCTCCGTAATTGCGTAATTACATAAAGATAATTTAGATTTTAGAATGTAGTTAATGCCTATCTTCCGCTCCTATGTAGCCTACTTGCGTTTCTGCCTCAGGCCCACAGTTCGGAATTCACAATCATTCCACGTGCAGCACAGACAATACACATTAGATACGCAACAATGGAGGACACTTTCTAACAGTAACTGTGTTCGGCAACGGCAATGACAAATCTGAAACTTGGCGCAAAAATGAAGCCAAGACCACCACCACAAGTTGACTACCATGCATCGTCTACACAAACCAATATTAAGCTATAACAAAAACAGACATAATTCAGACCCGAAACCACCTTGCTTCAAACAATGCCAGGGTATTTATGCCTCGCAGTACCCTAGCTTTTGTCAGGATTACTGACACAGAGCACAAAGATCTTCTTTAGACAGGATACCATGCTTTTCGTCACGACCGACACCCTTCAGCGCTATATATGCGCACAGATTTAGCTAAATGTGCGCAGATTTAACTAAATGTGCGCAGATTTAGCTAAATCTGACTGATACGGTGTTTTTTTGTGCTAAATCTGTCAGATATAATTTTTTTGCGAACGGCGCCCCATAGTTTACTTCTATCTTGCGTTGATGATCATTGACTACGTAAAAGCACAGTCAGCGAAGCTCATAGATTTGTGCCATTTTTATCGGATAGCGAAAGCATACTTCGCAGCAATGAAAATGTTCCTAGTAATTTATAAAATAAACCCTGTATTGTTTTCGCATCATTCTACTGAAACCGGTTGGTGAATTCCTGCTGATACAAGGTATATCTTCATAAAATAACCATCTGCAGGAGCTACTCAGTTGTAAGATCATGAATGCTTGAAATTTTTTTCGATCCAGCTGTTCAAGTAACTACTCTCCACATGTGAGACAAGAAAGGGTCGATCTTCAGGTTTTTAATAGGAAATCGATTTCACGTACCACTACGCATCGTTAGTCCTTGAATGTGCTATATTGTTACAATAGAATGTGCTATATTGTTACAATAGAAAACTAAAGTCATTCGCTATCCATTCTTAGAGTTGGTGTTTGTAAACACCTCAATGCAAATTGAAGTTTATAATTTACGTCCCCAGAGTAAGCTTCGCCCTTGTATTGAGAGCATCACGTTTCTTTACATTCTTTACGTTATTGCTCAATTACCCATTCTCGATTAGGTTGCCCTGATTCAAGAGATTATGTTCTTTTTCTGTTCTGCACTCTTTTCAGCTATTATTTGCAATCCCCTGTATGGAACGCGGAATTATGATACTGACTGTTTTTTAAATTAAAAGAGCTTTGTTTGGGTTTGCGTCGTGACACTGCAATAAGGCGAAAAGCAAACACTCAAGTTTTTCGTTGCAGTGTTTGGTGAAGCAGTTCTCGGAATGTCGAGATCTTGTTGATGACGCTTTTCATTTTCACCACGAGCCTAACTTGTTTGAAAAACAGCCAGGCAGAAGTAAGAATTTTTCGTATTGTTTGGGCTTGCCTCCAGAAATTTTGAACAGATCTGTAATCATAGTTTTGTAAGCGTTCATGTGTTAACCGATGCGTTATGAGGGAAGGCGCATGTGGTAATTATTGCACCGTGCTGCAGAAGTCCCTTAGACGAAAAAGGCTATAAAAAATGAGGTTTCTTTAATTGGCCTCAGGGTTTGAAGCCGAAGAGCGCTGTTTATCGCCGTTCTGTATGATTAGTGGAAATGGCATTCGCACTTGGACAACAATTTTCAATTTGACAAATTCACTTTTATCTGTCCATTGGATACAACAACGTAAAGGAAAGTTGGGGATCTAAAATTTCATCTTTCAAGCGGAACTGCGAAGCGGTAACTACGTATATGTGGAGCTCATGCCCCGGGATTGTGTCGCAGCAGGCGTGGTGCATGAACCGGGGGGGGGCAAAAAGTTGTTTTGTTCCTGTAAGCGACGACAGCTGCTATTGGCTGCTTCACCGACTCTTAATTGTGTTGTGGCAATGTTTTTAAGCTTCCACGAAAGATGCATCGTATCAGATCTCTGTGCACACCACCCGGCAGTGGTTGCGATACTAGAGCTGCAACGTGATTATTCAGGAAAACGAATAACTATGAAAGAAATGGTCGAAGTCATTACGAGTTGTGTGCAAGATCCTGCCACAGTCCGGAACCCCACCCATACTTTCAAACGTGGTGTTGAAGGATGAACGACACTACGACCTAAAAACTGAAACAACTCGAAGAAACTTGTCATGCGTTATTCCTAAATACTGTAGGCGACACTGAGTGTGTACCTGCTTTGCTAAACTTGTATGCGCGACTCGTAATTTCCAGTGTGCTGCAGTATTTTTGCAAGTTATTGTAATATTTTTAAACAGGCCGTTGCAAATTGTATAGGAAGTGACATCGTCTAGGAATCTCTGTATATGCAGACCGACTGCGAATTTTCAGATTACTCTTACTCAAAAACGCACTTTTCGTGCGTAAAGATATACATCCAATCCATCATGCCAGATCGTCGTGCCAGGTTTATCTCAGTATTCTCGGGTGTTTGGATTTCGACGACATAATATCTGGTCTTTGACAGTTGTTCATCATAAAACTCTATTGCAATATTTTGAGCCAAGTTGACACAAATAAGCTAGTGGGTTGCGTGATCACCTGCTAAAAGTGTAATCTAAAACACGTGAAAACGAATCGCGAAGTTCGGAAATTTGGCATTCGAATATGCTTTTAAAACTCGAATACAATAGATTTGAATAAACCTTTTGTCATGTTTTCTGGCGAAGTTAATTGCTATTATTATTTTTTTTACCGTCATGTTTGCACTTTAAGGAGGACGAGCTATAATATTTGTAATGAGCCTGCAAGGGGATTTTGACGAGCTCGAGATTTGCTCTGGAGGAGTGAATGTGCGGGAGGTGAGACGAAGTAGTACGATATGCGTAAAAGAGCTGCTGTTTGTCCTGAAAGTTTTCACGTAAACACTTGTCTGCTTCATGAAATTTTCAGCTCTCATCAAATGGAAGATTGCATTTTATGCCTTGATGTGCTTATAAGGACAGCCACTTTTTTATGGGAATGATGGTTTCAAAATGTTGTGTCATTACTTTCTGCAGCACTTATTGCTATACGTTCACTTACTACCTTCACGTTTGAAGGATTTTTGCGTTAGTAACAGCTCCACGCTTTAATCATCGTGTTTGTACGTTAAAAATCCTCAATATTATGTTTTTTCGCCGCCTATCGGTTTTGCTTTTTTGAAAACCTACTTCTGGCATTTTGTTTGCGAAATAACACGTCTGAACATATGTTTGAGCTGGTAATATGCGCTGCTTAACTACCTTTGACATGTTTTTTCTAATCTTTTGAAGCACAACTGTTTGATGGCAACAATATTTCTTAACGAGGTATAATTCCGTATACAAGAAGTTGGACAGCTTTATAACTCTAATTATTTGGCAGCAGTGATGCTTTCCTCCAAGTTGTTAAATTCGGAAGTGGTGACAAACACGATGAAAACGATCTGAAAATAATGGTATGCCTGTTTGATAAGACATTCATATTTTTCTTGAATATTTCAAGAGTTTTTTGTGGAAGGCGCCCTGGGTTTTCTCGTTAAACCTTCCGCACAAATTGACTTCGTAGTAATACTCAACCTACTGCCTTTTTCATACACGCGGGTTTTACGACAACCACCTCGTGTTTTACGACACACACCTTGTCGAAAACTTGAAGCGGCAATTGTCAGGATGTTTTACCAAGACAAATATTTTAATTAAAATGAAACCGATTACGATGTATTGCAATTAACTTTTGTCACTGGCAGGGTACAAGTTGACATGAAAAGAAAGCAGTTATTCGCAGAAAATAGTGAGAAGCATGTTGCTTTGACATGCTTGTGCGTCATTGAAATTTCACGCAAATTTACTATGTCGCTTCCTCAAAACTGTCATCTTGTGCTCACATTCGACCCGCCTCATTCGAAGCAAGAAGCTATTATTGTGGAATGCTATTCCGACGTTTGCCGCAGAAGAAACAAGTCCTTGACTGGTGTATTTTCCCCCGTGCTTAGATACGGATAGATTGCGTACATAACCACGGAAATATGGCTACCTCTTTGTGGTATGCATAGTAGGACTCTCTTTATATTTATCACAGCTTTGCAAAAGATCTTGGAAGCTTTTAGAACTTTTCTGTCGATTTTCACAACTGAAATCCGCGATTTGAGAAAAAGCCATTTGCAGATCGCTATTTCGTGTCAAAGAATTACTTAGCAATGAACAATTCGTTCATGCATATAAGTGAATCAGAATTTTATGAAAACAAACTCTTCTCTGTTGTACTCAAATGTACTCAAATAATTTGTTAGTTAATTCACACCTTCTTTCAACTGCAAAGCATCATGTGGTTTAGAGAGCTCTTTCTTGATTTAAGGTTCCTAAACCAACATTCCCAGTCTACTTCACGCATGTCATTGCAAAGGATAACGGCGTTATGTACATGTGTGGCGATGTAAGAGGCCGAACCTCGCAAGTCATATCATTTGATAGTCGGAATTTCAAAATCGAGGGAAACTTGCGCAGTCCGCCATTTGATGCAACTGCGTTTATCATGCAAGGTGCGTATAATAAGTTTTGCTTCTGTGTGAAAACTGTTGTTTAGCGTTTTGGAGAATATGCATTTTTGTTCGCTTTCCTGCAAGAGCAAGTTTGCAATGGTTAGCCGCTTATTCAAACTGTAAAGCCGCACATACACGTATTGCAAAAAGTCACACCAGGAAGATTTACCACCAGCATGATTGTTTTAGTTTTGCCTCAAAACGGGTAAGCGGATCATTACTGTCTGAAACGTTGTTTTGAAATTGTTCAGTTTGTCAGATGGAACTGTTCCTCTGTGACAAAAGTAATACGGTTTTTTGATTGGCCGATAATCATATTGAACGGGTTATGTTACCGCACCTTTTCATCCTTTTGACGAACCACGCGTTTTATATCAGCGAACCGTACTGCTTTGATCTGGTTTGACTAAAAGCTGAAGTAAGGTAGGTTCCTTGAGTAGTTTCGTTGATGTTCACTGAAGTACTTATTTGGCTTACACACCAAAAGCTTGATTAACCTGAAAATTTTTGGTTCAACTTTCGGAATTTTGGGAGGCAATTGCCTCCCCCCTGGCTAGCTCCTAAGGCCACGTCGATTCGCAAAAGACATAGGGTTGTCAACTGATTCTCGTGTCCCACAAATCATGTTACTACATTTTTATATGCCACCAGAAGTTCTGCGCAGTTATTAATGTTTTAGTTTGAAACTGTGATTCGCGTTAGATGCCATTTTGTACTTCTCAAGATTATTTGGCCAATTTTTATCTTTGGTGCACATTGGGAACTTGTTTGCAAAATATTATTGGACGCCAGTTGTAATTATCTTTACAGGCAATGCTTGTATTTTAGTTAAAATTTTGAACAAATTCAAAATTGGCTCTTTTTATACCTTGTTTCGTTTTCACTTCGCAAACCTGACTGAAAAAACTGTTCGAACGGATGTTTTGAAATTTTACTTTCACAATGTTAAAAACATAAGCGATGTTCAATCATGGTTAAGCAAAACTCTGTGTCATTGTTTCTGCTACTCCAAAGCTATGCTAGAGTAAAAGCACTACTGTAACTGCTAGTTCAGATGTAAGTAATAAGTTTTGAATTCAGTTGAATTCAGAATCACTGTCGAAAGCAAACGCCTTGGTCAACATGACTTATAGGCCAGAAAATAAGACTAGCCTCCACATTTGCAACAAGAGAGCATCGCAAAAAGAGTTTGAACAAAGTGAAAACCCAAAGTGCTGACAGAATGGATGGTTGTGTAAGTAATTTCCTCCCTTATGTGCGATAATCACACATAAGGAAGGAAGTATGACGTAAGGAAACAACAAAGAAAAAGTACTGAAGAAGAGAGATAGCAACAAATGTAAAATTGGTTTAAATGTACACATCAACGTTTTATCATGGTTTCACCTTCAGACTTGCTTGCTTTTACGCAATCACATAGCTTAGCCCACAAGCGCAGGTGCAATCCCAAAAGGGTTGAAATCAAGCATGTCTTTCGTACTCTTGTCTTTTGTGTTTTTCATGTGCCGACATAATTCAACTTCTCTAATCCCAAGCAAAATGTAGGCTATGTTTTGAAATACCTTCATTTTTTCAAGGTTTTAATGCGAGTAAGCTTTTCTATAACGGTGTGTAACTAGCATCAAACTGTAACGGCACAGGAAATAATAAGACGTCAATCTTCTGAGTACATAAAACCGGAACAAGAATCAACCAAGCACGGCTAAGGCAACGATAAACCATTTCCAAGTGTCCAGATTAGGCACCCACTCAGACTGAGTTTTAAATGCCTTCACCAGTAAGATTCAATCAAGTCTCATATCGAGAAACAGGACTCAGTAAAATGAATGTGAATTGAGTGGAAGTTTTTTGTACAAAATGTGACCGGAGTCGAGTTTCCACGTCATCTTACAAAACGTTATTCGAGACGAGTCAGTGACTCGAATTACGCGATCACTGTTGCAAGGTGATGACGACACTTCATGCCATTGTTCATTTTTAGCTAATTCCATGTCTCGTTTGATTGTAAATGAGTCGATGGGAGATCAAGGAACTGTAGTAACCAAGTTTATAGTAATATTCTAGCTTGCCATGACCTTTTTAACTTCAGCCAGTGATATTCTTTACAAAACATGTAACCATTGTAACCTTGCCCAAAATGGTTCGGCGCTGTTTATTGAGGTTTTAACTGATCCAGATTTCATATTTACTCAAAGGCTCATTCCATGTTCGTCTGCGTGCCGTTGTCCTTGTGCATGATGGACAAAGTTTAATTTTGCTTCTTTGTATGCCAATGTTAACACTGGAAGATGACCAATTTTTGCAGGCAACCTATATGTTGTTGGAGGGCGCCACTTTCCATTACTGGAGGTATATCAGCTTCAACCTACATTTACCTTCATCCAGCAGTTACCTGGTCAGCCGATATCGCTGAGTTATTCCTCATCGATTGTTGTCGGAGGTACTTGCTGTTCGTATGCTGTGAACCCAAAATTTGCATTTTACGAAGTTCTTGTCTATTTAGAGTATAAAAACAGTCATGTAGTTTTGGTGCTTTAAGTGTGTTTTGTGTGTCCCCAGCAAGGAACGATTTTTGGCGAAGTAGGGCAACTGACCAGATAATGTTCAATTCAACATTTCCTTGGCGTTGCTGCAACGGAAACCTTTTTGACCCAAACTGTCATGACAGTTTACTAGGCTTTACTTNAGAGGGAAGAAAAGAGCTTGTCAGTTAATAGTTAACAGACATTCAACAAACAATATAATCCTGTTTTGCCTCCTGTCACTCGATTCATGTCCACCGCAAGTAAACCGTAACACATTTTAATTAATACACTTTATTCTAGAATGGACTCTCCAAGATCGGTGTAAGCAAGGAATCGATCAGCGAATTTTTTGTAGGAAAATGATTTCACGTAAAATTACGTCTCCTCAGTCCTTATTCAAATGGAATAATAAAACTCCGAGAAAGTATTAAGGTGTTCAAAGACTGTTTCTGAAAATTTTCATTATTAAGTTCTCTTTGGTATTTGAGTTTATAGTGAAGTTTCCTATTCTAACAAGTCATGTAGGCCTCTATTTTTGTAAGACACGGTAAGCCTGTAGTCGCAGTAGATCTCGGTAAACACGCGGTTGAGTAGGTCTCGATAGGCCTACATTTTTTGCTAGACCTCACGAATCCTCCGCTCTTAAGTCTTCAATGTGACAGTTTATAGTAAGTTGTGTGATTGAACGCTTTCAAGTAAATGGGTAAATGTCCTGGAAAACGCGATGCTGTTGTTAAAGCAAGACTAATTTTTTTCAGACGAAGCTTATTTGATCGGCGGAATGCAGAGACGTTACGGTAAGTGGTGAAAAGATAAAACAAAACACGTGTAATCCGTATGCACGGTGATGAATTTTTGTTAAACACCCGAATCGAAACGCGAACTCTGGTGGGTTTTCTTGCATTCAGGCGTTCCACGCCATGGTTACTTGGTAACTTAACTACAATTTGCTGCTTACTAAGAGTAAGGGCAGATTTCAAAACCTTTGAATACATGTATTGTTTTTATTATCACTTTGCCTGATGGATATTAGTGCTCTATTGGATTACAGGAATATACACAGATGCGCTTTTAGTTTTGTGTTCTTTCACGCCAAAGTTGATAATTTCAATGGATTATGCGGTTTGTGTTTCCCAGGAAACAATAAATATTAGTTTCAATTAAAGTAGAAACTTACACGTTTTAAATAGTCAAAATTTGTTTGCGCACGTTTCAGCAAGTTCGAGCTATGTTGCTTTAAGTATGAGGCTTTCTTAAGGATATCTTTAGTTTGCACAAGTGAAGAAAGCATATCAACTCTAAACAAACCTTCACAAAACTATACATGTTGTATTTTGAGACGTTTCGGATTATTCTTCAACCGTTTAACGCCCATCGCCAGCCGCTAGAGATAGAGAGATGTTCAAACCATCTACGGATTTGGAAAGTCTTATAGTTTCGATTAAAAAGATTATTTGATTTGGGTTTGGGGTTTTCTGTTGGTGACGTCACAATGAGTGCATATTTTTGCATCTTTGGCCAACTTTACCTGACCCTGGGCGCCAATCCAATGAGCCATTTTTTGGCTCAAAATTGTTTTGGAAATCGTTTCGAAGTTTGGAATCGACTTCCTAGCGTTTCTGGTGCCAAATTTATGGCAAAACGACCCCAATTTTTTCAAGAATTCCCTAGGGGATTAGTGGGGATTTCCCTATATAGTTTCTGATTATTTTGCCATAATTTGTGAACCAGAAACGTTACAAAGTCCATCAAACCCTCTAAAGACTCGTATTGTAGCCTAGAATCCCAAACAATTTGAGCCACGAAATCGGTTCGATTGGTCGACTTGCAGGGGATGATGACCCCATCCAAATGTGCAGAAACATGCATAAACATCCTCTTATTTTGGAAACATCAACAAAAAAACAACATCTCAAGCTTAAGTTTTTTTCGGTCTAAACTACAAGACTTCACGAGTCTTTAGACGGCTTGAACAGCTCTCTAGCATATTCTGGCGGCGAGTTATAGCCATGTATGATATGGGTGTCATGCACCCCAGCTTAGCGTTTGTGGGGGAAGTAATTTTGACCAATTTTTGGGAAGTAATTTGACCAATTTTTTTGCCCCCGATCGCGTTCACAGAAAACAAAAATATGTCTCTGCAGCCCGGCTTGGAGCTGTGACTCCATTTGAATCGTCAGGCTGTGGAACTCGATTTGACTCGTCAGGTTGTGGAACTCGGTTTGACTCGTCAGGTTGAGGGGTTGAATCCCGGTTGAGGTAACGGCTGGATTTGACTCGTCCGGCTGCGAAGTAGCGGCACGAGTC
>JGI24022J15233_10008006_pt1 | contig 11737 bp, 8 predicted proteins | sample Ectturendosymbi2_FD_15233 | JGI IMG/M metagenome (IMG submission 15233)
GTGACGGAAATCTTTGGAAGCCACAGCGCTGCGTGCGTCGATCGTGTGCGCGAAGGCTTCAAGGAGACTGCCAGGTGATGCTGACTGTGTTTTGTCATTGCGTGTGATGCGGGGGGCGGGGTTCTGATGCTCACGTTTGTTCTGCATGGGTTATGTGCTTCTGCTTTAATGCACATTTCTTGTGAACCGGCTCGGTTGTACGCTGTTTTAAGCATGGCGCCACTAAATCAGGATATACTGAGTTCGATTCCCGATTGGGTTCTATAGAATGTTGGAAAATGGTACTTGCGGCCTGTACAGCCTCGTACTTGACACAAACGGGTGGGTGCATGAAACGGTTCACTGTAAGTGATGACATTGACGACATTCACTAAGAGAGTAGCCACTAGAACCAGTCGAAGTAAGAGAAGTGCAAATGGGTGCTGTTGACCAGCGGTGACATTTGAAGTGGAGAACTAAAGCGACTGTAAAGAAACTTAACTTGAATTCTCTGTCAAGTTTAAGCTTTAATCAATTCGTTCACCAGTTGAACAAAAATTACGAAAAGATTGTTCTTGTGCTTGCTGTTTGTTAGCATTTTTTGCCTGTTGCGGGGTTTGCTAAAACACGTTTTGAAACCAAAGTTACGTTGTTCTATGGTAGACTGAGAATATTTCCAGACTCGCATCTGAACTTTCACATGATTTCCCAAGACCGGCAGACACTGGCATTTAGCCGCTTATCACGCAGTTACATGATCACCGATCTATCTGCGCATAAACAACATGCCAGGAGCGCATATGGTACAATCGTCGGAATAAAAGTCATATTATTCGAAAACTTCGTTTCCGTTTTTATTCGTAAATTTCGTGGGATGAACTGTTTGCCTGTTTTCTGCAGCCTGGCTTCCATGAACAAATACAACGAAATATCTCAAGCCTTCCACACGTGTAATCCTGTCACAAAGGATACTCTGAAGCATTTGTACCGTTGGGTTCGCGATTCCTTTTCTCTCCTTGCCATGATGAATTTCCCTTACCCTGCAAGAATCTTGGGACAATTGCCTGGATACCCAGTCAACGTAAGTTTAGCGCTGTTTCCTTCTCAAACGACGTTGTGAGCAAATGGAATCGTGGCCATTATGTTTGCATTAGCGTGCTGTTTATGCTGTTTGAAACGGTGAAAGTGTTTCAGGGTTTGGACAGACTGCTGATGCATTTCCAAAATCTGAATCAAAGACTTGAGTCAAATACAAAGCGCGATCGAAACAGTTTAAAACTGACACAAAGCGACATTTTTCATTTTTTACAATTGCGCCAGCACTGGTTTCACGTGTGTTATTTCTATCTTGCACTCAGGCGTTAATTTACTGATATCGTAATATTCATATTGGAATCTTCCTATTGGTGTTTGGTCGTGTANTTATGATTGCATCCGTGCATATGAGTAGATCTGAACATTCACATCATTCGGTGATTTTAATGTCAATGTTCTTGCGTTTCATGTGCTTATTCAATCATGAGCGGTTTCTGGACTTGAACCGAACTGCATGCAAAGATATTCGAGCTTTTCGATCCGCCAAACTCAGCATCCGCACGAAAAAAATGAAATCGTTCATTTATCCAATCAGCTTTAGTCATTTTGTCACGTGATGTTGATTTATGTCTTGCGCTTTACGTTTGTTGTAAATTTGCATAAGTTACGCTTCGTTAGTTACCAACACGATCTAACCCAGCACGAATTGGTTGCGGATGTGGTCGATCCCCTTGACAGACACAACTGGAAAGCGTTCTGATGTATCAACATAAGAAACCAAGATATGCGCTGAAATCACCTCCTTGTATCACAGACGGCTTGCGACATGATTTTGAATGGAAAAACAGCCATCGAGGGTCTTGCAGCAGGAGCTGGTATCCTCTACGATGCAACTGGCGAAAACTCCAAGTCTGTTGAATGCTTCAACATTGTGAAAGGATACGGTGAATGTGCTGATCCTACAGGATGTGGACTCGGGAACGCTGTAGCTTGGAATTATCAGGTAAGACTTCTCTGACAAGCAAGAAACTTTGTGCTGTACTTTTCACTTGGTACCACGATTTGGCCTGGGCTTAGTGGACATACTATTTTGTGTTAGTTTTGTTGTCATCGACATCTGCGGCCCTAACAAAGCTTGAAATGTGCATCTTGCTGGTACGTTCAAAGTTATTTGCATTTTTTACATCAACGGCCCTAAGCGAACAGTTCAACAACGGAGCTACTGCTATTTTGGCAATATCTGTGAGTGGGAGGAATTATCCGCTCAATCCGTATGGGCAACTTCGAACAAAATGTTGCTTAACATTCAGAATATACAGTTAACATACAAGCGAAACGTTTCGAAATATTGACCTATGACAATTTGCCCATGTGATTATTTCCATAACCATCGGTAACTTTGATAGAGCTTCTGGCTTCAGAATCTAAACTCACAAAGATCTAGAAGTCATCTAAAGTTTAAATGAATTTTAGACGACCATTACTCATAATTGCAAATCATCGCTGTGTTTGACGGATAATTGGTAATTCGGAGGTCGCCCACAGGTCCAGCAATTAATCAATGTATTCCGTTACTTTGCAGTCGTGAAAACAAAAATGTTGAATTCATGCAAAGAGACATGTGCACAGTTTGCACACGAAAAGTAGAAGTGCTGAAAAACCTTTTAATGAAAACAACGTCCAAAGAAAAAGAAACGACATGCGCACATTGCACTGCAATGTGCAGTGATTTCACGTATTTCCTTTTTCAACAGTCATATTTACCTTCCCACGACCCATAGTTTCCTGTTACTTAAGCCAATCATTGCTCTTGCGAAATTCATTCTGATTAGCTTCGTTGTCAGCATTTGCCTTGGTTAGCTGGCATTTGTGGCAGTTGTAGAGGTAACGTTGCTGAGTCCACGTTATTTGTAAGCATTTTTAGTATAGTCTAGCAAGAAAATATTCAGGAAAATTATGTTGTAGACCTATGTTGTATCCTTTCACTGTACAAGAATAGAATAGCCAGTTTCCTCGGTATACAATCAGGTAAAATCGTTTTCGTAGCTCGCGCCTGTAATATCCAGTGCAACGTGCATCAGAGTTGTCCAATTAAAACTAAGCACTTTACACCAATGAGAAATCCAGTTATGTAACCAATAGCACTGCATTTTTCATGATAATACAGTTATTTTGGCCAATAAGCAATCGTTTTACAGCAGTGTTTAGAAGCCTTTATCACAAGACGGCGCAAATTTTATTCACAATTAACTTTGTGTGTTTGTCTACAAAAATTTCCCCGTTTTACAACGATATTCCATAGAGAGGTAAGATGTTTTACGTATATTCGAGTTGGTAATATATCAAAATCATTTATTCTTCGCATGGTATTGTATTTATCGTCGTGTTTGTCTATGTGGTCTTGCAACGGAAGTTTCACTGCATCTACATAGTTAGGAAAATCGCAGCCCAACCGTTCGTTCGAGCAATCAAATTGTTTGCTCTTCTGGTGTGAATGTAGGCAAACAGACTAACATTTAAATGATAAGGTTGTCCTTAAATGATAAAGTTAAGTAGCCCTTTCAAATAACAAAGTTAACGATCACTTTTCGTGCTTGTAAATGGAATTTTGTTTGGTTAATCATTTCAATTACGTTTACGCTCTGGTAGTTTCTATCTGTTTTGGTTGTTTGATTTTAAACGACTACCTCGAACTTTGATTGACAGTGCTGCTATCAATGTTGAACTCTTTGGTCTCGTCGCTGTTTTTCAAAAGTGCCTTTTTCATTTGTGCGTAGCTTTTGCTATTATATCGCTAATTCGTACCCATTTTTGTTTTTCCTTTGAAAATGGCCTGTCGTATGATAGGTCGAAACGGTGGATGTTTTCCTAATAAATTCACACCAGAAGAACAAATAATTTGATTGAAGAATGCCAGGTGGAAAACACGCAATATGTTCGTTGGAACTTCCGATTTATAACTTAAGATTTAGATATTAAGCAGCCAACCATCCTTATGTCACTCGTATACATATACGTTGAAAGCATGCTCTTACGAACATTTGTTAAACTAAATCGACGTTTCTGTCTATATGAATATCATATGTTAAATGCAATATATTGGCCTAATTATTGGTGTCCCAAAGTCCTGGCTTGTGGGCCCCAAACCACCTAGAACGGCCCTGATTGCAAAGTGGAATTTCCGGTAAACTATTGTTTCAAACTTTGTGCAAGGTTTTTTCAAGGTTTCTTCAACGATTATCCTCACTCAGTTGATGCTTGATAAAAGAGTCGAAGTAATTTGTTTGATGTGAGGAGTCGTAGAACTCGATTCTGTCGGATTGAGTTCACCCACTTGTACGACTTTCAGGTCTGCACTGAGATCGTCCTTCCTGGAGGGACCAACAACGTCACCGACATGTTTCCACCACTCCCGTTCACGCTGGAGATGAGAACCAACTACTGTGAAAAACACTTGGGTGTCAGTCCTAGAAAACACTGGCTCAGCATAAATGTGAGTTTAAAGTGACTTTTATGCCATCAGCAGTATTTTTGGATCCTTTGCTTTTCATTTCCATGATGAAGTTGACTTCGTGTATTCGGCGAAACTGACTGTTCGGTTCGTTTATCCTGGGTTTTGTATTCCTTTCGGAGTTTCACGAGTGATCTGCGGCGCCCATCTCCGTTTACACTGCGCCGTGGGCCACGCGGTTGCTTTCGCAGTGAATGCTGCATTGGTGGCGAATCAATGGTAGCACCGCGCGTTAAAATCGTTCCCTTGTACCAACCATCAACACCAGGCTGCATAAGGTACGAAAATTCCGGCAATCAACCTGGCAGTGGAGAATTGAATTTCACATATCTATAAACTGCTCAGAATCTTTCCTGCACAAGGCGGCAACTGTCAGTGTAATCCGTGTTATTTAATCCTACGATTTTCATGTCGGCTTCAAACTTATCATCGATAAAGTTGTCTTAATCTGTCTCTATCTCTTTATAGTAGAGGTATGTTGCTTAATACTTCTTTGTAGATTGTGAGAAATGTTTTCACAATTTCCATCTTTTAAAAATTTCTCTCGCGTGGAGCGCTTGTGACAGGAAGTTTCAGACTCACAGCAATAAGTAGAAACTTGTGCAGACCAGGGCGTCGGAGTCGATGGTCTTTGCAAATATGCGCGAGATGGAGTCTGTGTTATTTTGTTCCTGGAGTCGGAGTTTAAAATAATTCACTGACTCTGATCCCGGCAATGCGGTTCAAAACACTAGCGCTAGACGGCCAATCAAGGGCTGTGAAGATGCGGATTTTCGCTTAGTTTGATTTAAAAAAAGGCATCAGGCAAATTGCCACTTGAACTTTTTTCCCAGGCCCTGATTGCGTCATCCAAAAATCCTTTGACATCCCCCAGTCGTGATATCGCATTAAAAAAAGTTAAGTTCAAATCTAAAAGTACCCGGATTTTTTAAATCGAGGCTAGGCGACTTTCGGCTTCTTTAGAGGGTTTGAACAACTTTCTAGCTCCATCGGTCGGCAAGTTATGACTGGACAAAGGCACAGGAACTATAATGGTTTTGCGTTCTGGGTCTGCCCAATATTTTTGAAATGATACCGCAGCCTTTTTTCTGGCGCACGGAGTAAAGAAAGCTTTGGTCAAAAGTATCTAAAAAGTCCTTTTGGACATCAGATTCAACCCTCCGTGAAGTCCGTTCTTCTTGGCCTGCCTTGCCATTGGAATATCTTCACGGAGGGCCAATTCTCAATACTACAAGCTGCAAGGACAACTGTTTGTTTGTTGCGGACGGTATGGTACTGCTTGCATGTTAACAGCGCCTTCAACATGCACTTGATTAGTTTGCAGTTGCGTAAGAAAAAGATGGGATAAACGTTGGCACTAAAAGAACTAAGGAGTTACATGTCTCTCTAAAAACCCAAACAGTGTACACTGCACGTAAACAACAATACACTGCAGCAGGTGAAGACGTTCCAAGTACCTTGGTGTGGTATTCACGAGTGACTTTCGTCAGAAGATGGAAATTTATACACGGGTTGGTGAGACAGACACGTTGTCGTTGCGTGGTCACGAAACGGAAGCTTTCAAACATCGAAAAGCTGTTCCTTTTAAATCGGCCCTTTTCCGATTTAGACCTATGGTCATGGATTTTTGGTAATGACTGAAAAAGTGCAATATCAAGTGCAATCGCCAGAGATAGGGTTTTCCCGAAGACTTCACGGCATGACACTTCGCGACACAGTGAGCAGATGTGATATTCGTAAACGTAAAACCTTTCTTGTCACTACTCGGAGTGGGGAGATCTCGGCAACGATGGTTCGGCCACGTGACGAGAATGCTTAACTTAAACACACGGGAATTCGGCCCATAGGCCAGTCAAGGACCAGGTGGCGTGATTACATCTCCGATCTTGCTCGGTTCCACTTGGTGTGGAGCCAGCAGAGCTATCAAAGATAGCTGAAAACAGTGGGATATTTTGAGATGTCCCAGGGCTGCTGTTCTGCCACCCTCTCCGAGGCGGTTGTGAAAAGTGACTAAGGTCACTGTGTTTAAGCTATGAATGTGAAACATTCAAACGAGTCACCTTGGTTCGTGATATTGCTATGAAAACGTATATCTAAATATTCTTGTGCAGTTAATATTTATCACTCTGGGATTCGCCATGTCATTTTCATGGGCGTGCTAGTAATGAGAAAAATTGTGTGTTTGTCTTTTTAGTACTGTACGGAAGACCTTAAAGCCGCTTCTAATATCATTTTTTCAAACGGAGATATGGATCCTTGGCATAACGGGGGTGTTCTGTATGACCTCTCCCCCTCTCTGCCAGCTCTCATTGTGAAGGGGGGTGCGCATCACTTCGATTTAAGGTGAGTTGATTTTGTGGCTTGGTTTATTCGTGCATTTTGTGACTCAAATCACCGAAGAACACAAATGCAACAGGAAGAAGAAGAATAGCATCAAAGTGCAGAAATTTACTGGATGCTGATGAAAATCTCAAAACAACAAAAACTTCAAGTTTAGCAAATTGATGTAATCTAACATACTTGAATGACAAAAATTGGCGAAAGACCTCATCGATCAAATGCTCAGCCAGCCCTGTTTCTAGAACAAATAAAGTTTAAATTGCAGACGTTTCACATGTAGTAAAAGAAATGTAACAAAATGCGTCGAACCAACATCAGATGAAATAAGCAAACAAAACTGAAGATCATCGGAATTGTTTTCGACTCCTATAACTGCTCGACTAATATTTCTCAAAATACTTTCTTTTTTGTCAAAGTGTCTGAACTAGTGCTTCCCGACCATTTTTGTCATGACGTCACCATGCTCACTCAACCGTAGTACAACCTTTTTGTAAAATTGGCAAATTGGGAGACAAATCCCGGAAATGATGTATTTTGGGGACTATGGTCTAAGTGCTCCCATAGCTACGCCCATGGTGTTCAAGCAGTTGCATAGCCCTGTTCTAGTACTTGACGATGATTACAAACACAAAATTTCAATTATTCTTTGAAAAACAAACAATACATTAAAAATAGAAACCATGTATCTCTGCGATTGATACAGTTGGCAGTTACATAATGCAATTCCAATTAATAAACATGTATCTCTGAGATTCCATTAACTGGCATGGCCGCGCCCTGCAATGACCCAAAAGTACGCCCACATCATATCGTTCGTTGCTTGTCATGTACTGCACATCGGGATAGTATCTAAATTTTGTCAAACACACGGCACCTTGCATCATTGGACCTCACAAATTCTTGGCAGTATCTTGGCAGGATGATTGTTTTATTAATATATCACAATGTTCATCACAAATAACGATATGATTTAAGTGTAGGCCACTTGAGTCATGGTGGAGCGCAGTCTTTCAACCTGAGTAGGGCACTGAAAGATTGCTCTGCTTCACGAGAACTTGCAGGTGATATCAAAAGTAGCCTCTGCAGTTTGTGAACTGCAGGAAACATGCACCTTATATTTCGTTTTACATCACAGAACACCTTCAAGCGCCCAGCTGAGGTCGATCTCTTCGCACACCCCGCACACTCCCTACTGGTGATGTGCGCCTGCGAGAAACTAAAATTTTATAAAAGAAAATACTAGAACAAGTCACCACCAAATAGAAAAATAAAACGACAAGGAACACTAAGGAAAATGATACTAAGAAGTTCTAAAAACTAACATGAAGTAGCATTGAAATAATAAGAAAAAGAGTATTCACCGAAGCGATGACAAAATCTAACATTGATGGATTTTCGAAACAAAATATTACATTGACGATTGGTGGATTTTGACCATGAAATAACAACAAACAAAACATAACATTGATGGATTTTCGAGACAAAATATTACTTTGATGATTGGTGGATTTTCACCATGAAATAACAGCATATGGAATCACTTCATTAATGGCATGTGTTTGCCGAATTCAGGCAACAGGAGACCATTGTGGTCAAAGTGTATTTTATTAAAAGTTGCATCCGAATTCGAGGCGTATTTTTGAATTGAAACGTTCTTTCCAAACGCCGAGTATGCAACGGTACCTCATTTATCGGACTGTGTGCCCTCGTTTGGAAGTCGTGCCCCATGCCGCTCCTGACCCAGAGACATAGACGCCATTGGGCCTCTGCACCCATGGCCTGTTGCGGTGAGATTTTATATTAGGACTCAATTTATAGTCAGCTTAAATTTCAGGTGTCCTGCTGCATTGACATCCAGTCGATTTTTTTCTTCAGTGGCAATTCATTTGCAACACTGGAAACCATGTGAAACTAAATATGAAGATGCAAATGGCAAAGGACTTTGCATCCTGCAGACATTTATTTTACCTGTCTTTAGAATTTCTCCACCAAAAAAATTCATTCTCAAATTTTCCCCTTCAACATCAAATTGCTCTACTGTGTGGGTGGTGGGTCCCATGCTGGGAATAACTGGTACAAATAAAACTTGTTATTGCATTATGACAAACTCATTGTATGAAAAAAAACACTGTTGCATTTCTGTTTAAAATCAATAAAAATCAAATTTCGTTTATAAGAACTTAAAGAAAACTATTACTTTGTTATAACATCAGTCGCCGTATCCCGTGTTCTAGGATTTTTTCTCTGCCATGATTTGTGTGACAAACCAGGAGGTACACAGTTTTCTATTCATTAGCGATTTTACTAAATACAGCGGCATGATCTGAAACCAAGTGAAGAAAACAAACTCACACAAACACAAATAGAACCATAACTAAACACCACACCTTCTGCTGCTCCAGCTCACAATACACTGCCGAACCGCAGCTGGCAAATAAGCCCGGATCAATCTCGCGTACCACATGCGATGCCTACGGCGGCGTGAAAAGCACGTAATTGCAAGTAATTAGATGCGATCATTACTTCTGTTTCATTCACCCCACGATAAAGAAAATGCCGGGAACAGGTGGCACGTCACAAACAAACGCTTACACAGTAAGACCCAGCGCCGCTTTCTCCATCTCTATCTGGAGGCCTTCTCGGTCTCGAGGACCTTCGGAGAGGAGGAACAGCCGGTGGTATTTGTGGTTCCTCACTTGAAGGTACTGCAGCGTGCTCCAGTTGACGTGTTGCCGTATCAGGTTCTGTAGGTGGTCTCACGACGCAGCTTGTCTCGGCGCTCTCACTTTCGGGTATTGAAACAGGAGGCGTGCTTAGTTCTATCCCAATGTCAGGACACGGAGCAAGATCCGACGTTGACACGGTGTCTTCACGTCCGTTGGGGTACCTTATATGCGCATATGAAGGTTTTGCCTCCAGCAGTAACACTTCATCACAAAGTGGGTCACTTTTGCTGCGAACATGACGACGCAACAACATTGAACCTTCGCTTCAGAGCCAAGTCGACATTGCGCGGCCAAACGTCGCTTTTCGCTGAAATCGAAATATTTGTTCATGAGTCTCATTGGTGGCGGTACAGAGAAGTGTTCGCACAGAATGCAGTGCTTCATTGAGAACGTCCTCCCACCTCTCCTCTGGCCATGCACGGCTATGCAACAGCAGCTTAATTGTTTTCCAGACGGTCTGGTTTACTCTCTCGCATTGGCTGTTTCTGGTCGGATGATACGGAGAAGAGCGGTTTGAAGCAATTCCCCGCTCTGCAAGGAATGCTTTGCAATCTCTGCTCATGAACGACGCCCCGCGATCACTATGCAAATAAGATGGAAAGCCAAACAAGTTGTTGAGGGAATCCATGACTGTCGCGGATGACGTTGAAGAGCAGGGAAAAACAAAGGGGTATCTACTGTATTCATCCACAATGATGAGAAGATAAGGTTTCGAACCACGGACAGGCCTCTTGAAGTCGGCCGACAAATGTTCCCATGGCCGAGTCGCCTTAACAAGAGATTGCTGTGCGGGGTTAAAAAATCTCGGTTTGAGTCGCAAACAAGTTCCGCATTTATCGATAATGTCTTTCGTTTCTTCACTCGTATAGGGTAAGTTACGCGAGCGGATAAAGTGATACATTCTAGCAAATCCAGGATGCCCCAGCTGGTCATTTAGCAGTTGTAGCTGGGAGACAGAAGACATAGACGAGCAAATACGTGACATAGCATCTGGAGCTCCGTTGTCTTTTCCAGGTCTGTGGCGGATAGAGTAGTTCAGTTGTCCCAGCTCAAGCCTCCAGACCATTATTGTAGTGTTTTTTATCTTTCCGCGATTATTTTGGTCAAACATAAAAGCAACAGAACGTTGGTCGGTCACGAGGGTGAAATGTCGACCTTTTAGAAATTGAGACCATTTGAGACGCTTCGATAATAGCAGAAGCCTTTTTCTCAACTGCAGAGTATTTCTGTTCACACTTGTTTAAACTTCGCGACATGTAAGCGACCGGGCGGCCTCCTTTGTGACAAAAATAGCGCAGCGATAGCGTAGTCAGACTCGTCTGTTTCTACTTCAAACGGAAGATCGTCTCTGATGACCCCTAAACTTGCATGGATTAGATCAGATTAAGTTTTTAAAAGCTTCTAAAGCTTCATTACCAAGAGGAAGTTTCGACATTGATTGGAGAGGGCGAGCCTTTTTGGAGAAACCTTTAATCCACTTCGCATAATACGCAAAAAGTCCAGTAATCCTTTTAACTCCTTAGGTGAAGATGGAGGTTGTAACGTCAGCAGCAGTTGCAGGCGAGATGGATCAGGCTGCAACTCTCCGCACGAAACTCGATACCCGAGTAAGTCCAAAATTTTCACACAAATCTTCGACTTCGATTCATTAAACGTCAGCCCATCAGTTTTGGCAGCTTCTAGTAAGCGCTGCAGGTTTTTGATGCTCATCTTTCGTGGCGCCTGTTACAGTCAGATCGTCAAGATCGGCGTAAACCTTCCGAAGCTTATGGCGTTTTATGAAGTCGTCCGTGACTCGCTGGAACGCGGATACTCCATTAGTCACTCCAAACGGTAGTCGATAATACTGAAAAAGTCTATCATCTGCCTCAAAAGCCGTCATCGGCCTTTCTTCCGGAGCAAGCGGGACCTGATGGTAAACGGATTTCAAATCTAGTGAGGAGTAAAACGGATCTTGTGCTACTTTGTTGATAACTTCATCGTCGATATGGGGCAAAGGGTAAGCATCAAGGTAGGTATATTTATTGATAGTGACAGAGTAATCGACAAAAAGTCGTTTCTTACCATTTGACTGGTGAACCACCAATACTTGAGCTCTCCAAGGCGACTTTGCAGGTTCAATTATTCCTGCATCGAGCAGTCGTAT
>JGI24022J15233_10008007_pt1 | contig 11737 bp, 6 predicted proteins | sample Ectturendosymbi2_FD_15233 | JGI IMG/M metagenome (IMG submission 15233)
GCGGGTCTAAGTTTCTTAATTGTTAACTTGGGCGTGCCTTGGGCACTTCGACCAAATTCACCAGTGCTCTTGCGGAGTTGTCCTAAACGTGTGCTGTTCTTCTTCTTTGGAAGGGAACTGCCACATCTGCTGGTGACTGCTGCCTTGTGACTTCTGTCATTTATGCCACTCAGCTCAGTCTTTTCGCAATCAAATTTTTCAGGTTTAACATCAAATTTTAATACACGAAATTATGGTCAAAAGGTTTATTCTAGAGTTATACATGCACAACGACACGAAAATATACTTGAGATTAAACTGAAATAAAAATGAACAACGGTGAATTGGCAAATAGTACCACATTTCACCTGAAATAACATGAAAAGAATGTCCAGTAAAACCAGGTGTTGCGTAGGCTCATAGTGGCGGAACCAGGGGGGGCATAGGTTTAAGCTCCTCCACTTTTTTTTGCGCGGCCCACCCCCCACTTTTAAGTTTTTTATTTTGTCTAAAGAAGTTCAAGTAACACAATTCGTATTGGGTTCATTATTAAAGTAGATTGTTTTTTGTGTGAGACTAAGTACAACTAGTTACATTTATGTGCTCAAGTCAGTGTAGTGTATGATAGATAGGGTGTTGTGTAAATAGGGGTCGTTGGGAGCTTATCAAATTGTTAATAAAATTGCTTAAACATGCTGACAAAAGTTAATGACGTCATATTTCAGTGCTTGTGATGTTACACTTGCCAATTCAAATCACAAAATTTTCTAGTTTTTTTTAAGTGCACTTGTTCCCTCCACTTTGAAAATAGTTCCGCCACCCATGCCTAGGCTACCTGTAAAGCAAATGTTTTGCACTTGGATGAAAACATTGCTGCATTGCGGGTAATAAATTCCTTCTGAATTTGTTGGCCACCCTTGTCGTGACATACAAGAAATAAAGCTAAATGTATTAGCTATCTTTTATTCCCAGTCAAGTCATTAAGTTTTTAGCTATAGGACAATATATAGCTAAGTCAATACTCTCTAAAGTTTTGATGGAAATCCTGTTTATTAATGGTTGAAATCAGTCTTTCGCAAAACTGCCCATACTAAAACTAAATTTCCACTATGGTGCTGCTGTTTGTCTTCGGCAAAAACTTCGCAGAGGTTTGCCTGAAAATGCAACTTTCTAACATTATACACTTACATCTTTGAATTTGACGCTGTCTGTTTCTGAATATGTGACAACCAACGTTATAGCCCAGTAAAGCCAGTTAGCCAACGTTTTTGCACGAAACAATTCACGGCTGTACTGTGGTCTCTCACGTGTGCAGCCGTTAAACTTCACTGTTTCAAGACAGTGACCTTCCTTACAGTAAAGCACACTGGATAAATGTCGGACAGAGGCAGTTAACAATCTTTTGCGGTCTCTAGAAACTTGCAATATGCTAAAAATCAAATTTGAAGTAAAAATTTATAAAAATATCAGAACATGATCATGGCTATGTGGGACATCTAACATGAAAAACTCTTCACACAAACCGTGACAAACGTCATATTAATTTTTCAAACCTCTCCCAATACAAACCTATGACAAAAAAGTGGGGGGACATGGCATATTATGTCCCCCCCGTCTAAAAAAGTGGGGGGACACGTCCCCCGTGTTCCCCACCGAATTGCGCCCATGCCCATATTTATGTGGCACGAACAAGCAATGAGAGAGTGATTGCGGCGCATGATCTCTATGGTTGCTTGCTGCCACAGTGTGAAGCTTTGGGCACAAGCCGCTCGGGCTTTCCGATCGTAACAATAGCCTACATTTGCCTATCTGAAGAGTTACATTTGTTGTAAAGCTTAAACAAATTAACTTTAACACATAAAAACGGCGTCTACCTTCGCAGTTCTAAAAATCCAAAAGTTCAAATAAAAATTCAGTGAATTTTTTTTGTTTTATTCAGCCTTTTTATTAAAAGAAATGTCATGAGCACATGCTCATCTGTCGAAATGCTGAAGGGGTACATGGTCAGACAAAGTTTGGGAACCCCTGCCCTAAACCAATGTATCAGTGTATTGTAGGCTACTTACCATATAACCACTTCAACTAATCGTGTTCCAGTAAAGGCAGAATAGCCCCAGCACAGCTTTTACCTCATGGGGCAAAAGGGGGCACTGACATATATGTATCACATGACATTTTTCTGTCGAAAGACAACTCTTTATCTGCTTGAAATAAATAACTTCAAGTGGACTACAGTTAACATAAAACTGATTTTTCATATTCCACTCACTAACAGCTGGGCACCTTGACGCAAACAGTGCACTGACAAATATATACATGAAATGCTATGATTCAAATATTAATTACAATGCATATTTAACCACCACTTCCCTCATACCTCAACATTGGATGAACATTATATAACTCTATTGTTGCACAACAATGCTCAAGCCAATGATACAATTCTAAGTGAGACTTTCTTCAATTCCTAGGCCCACAATCGTGTAAAGCTAAGGTGCGGTGTCAATGACATGATACCAGTTATAGGCCATCTGTGAAACAAGTGGCTAGTTCACATAAGTCGTGATTTTTTGTGAAACTCTACCTAGAACTGAACACTTCTCTCACTAAATAAACATATTTTGTTTTCCATGTACCTAACACTTATTGGATTAATGTTTGCTGCTAAATTGCTGTAATCTGTCCATACCTTTGTCCTTCAACATGATTTGGTAACATCATGCATCTGGTTGGAAATAACTCGTTTGTGGAACTCACCCCATTATGGTCCGTGGGTGAATTTCTTCACGATTTGTATGCGCAAACTTTGTCTTCTGCCCATGATACTTGTTCTAATGAAATGACATGTTACTGCAGTAATTGCATTGTTCTCTGCCCCATGACCTTTATTGCTGCTCGCTTCCTTCACCCATGTGCTTGCTTCAACTGCCCATCTTCAACTCTTCACCCATTGCTTGCCTACCATCATCTGTATTATGTTGATAAATATTGCGTATGTGCTACTATAAAACAATAGTTTTATATACTTTCTTTTAATTGTCGGCTATTATTCTCCGCCCTTAATATATTTTCTCTGTAAATGTTTTTGTCACCATGTTTGTCCTGTTCTGATTCTGTTGTGTTTTTGATATTTGTTGGTACTTTACATCTTATCTCATGTCTCTTTGTTCTGCCCCAATGACTGTGGAGTTTATTGTGCTGCAGAAAAAAATCTAAGTGAGACACAATCTTTGCCTGCCGAAAACTTCTTGTTTGGTACTGCATAGCACTACTGTATAACTCTATACTCTTTATATGACCACAGGTAAAACGTCGTAGGTAGTGTACCAGTTCTTTAATCTGTTATTTTTAGCAGTTCCTCGAGAGCACTGGTTAATTTATAATAGGAACATACTGAAGGCACGCCTGAATTTGCAACGAAGAAAGTCAGACCCGCCCTTTGTCATTCGACTTTACGCTCGTTTAACATTAGACGAATTGGTATTCACTCATGGTTTTACAACTTTAAGCACTGCGCTATTAATCTTTAATATGTCAGAAAATATTTCGAAACAACAGGGGCAAATACGAGTTCAATTCTTTCATGGAGGAAGAGAGTAAACCATACTACCGTAAATTCAATAGGTCTCAGTCTAACAGAATAACTGTGGACTGCACAACAAGTTTCCACAGGGGAAGTTTCTTCTCAGCCAATGGGCTAATGTGAGGGTTAGGCAGTGTTCTAAAGTCTTGCAGTGGCTAGACTTGTTACTACTCAAGCAGTGGCTCGAGGAAGACTGACTGAACCTGGAAACCAAGCACCTAATTATGTCCTTCACCGCACGACGTCACTGTCGAAATTTCCTTGCTTCCTCGAATTCTCATTGGTCAATAAATCGCACCTTTGCGTGACGTCAAACCTCTACGTTTCGTCGGCGCCCGTAATTAAGTTTACGTCGCGCAGGGCCTCGTGGCGACTCTAGTGGTCTTATTCAACGTTTCGACGCGGTGCGATACTACTTCGCCGAAGTTCAAAATCGTTTTGCAATGCTTTTCGTTTTTATCTGATTAAATCGGAAAATTTATTTATAAATCGGTATTGAATGTTAATGTAAATGGTTTCTATAATATTTTGGGTTGCTCTCTTCCTAATTGTTACTTACAATTAATATGCGGGGTGTAAATACACAATAGTTTGAATAACTTCACATTACATTGTCCTTGTAGACTACTTTTAGTCATTCTGCTGTTCCAGCTTCATCCTTCTGGAATTAAGTTCATTGCTTTGTATGACTTTAGTGTTCCAGTATTCTTCCCAATCATTACTATTCAACGAGACCATTGACAAACTTCTAGTTCGCTTTCTTGACTTGCTTTTAGAATAGTTGAAATCTTCAATTAGTTGTATTCTTGAACCAAGAGACGTTTCATGCTGAGGATGCAACGCAAACTCAACAGTAGCCTACACCTAGGCTACACAGAATGCTGGCAATAGCCATCAATCACACACAAGCCACGATCAAACAACGAAGGAGCCCTAATTTCACCGGAAAACGGCTTCGCAAGCGCGATTTTCACACCACGGTAACCGGAAAATCTGCCATACAAGGGCATAATTTCCGGCTACGCATCGTTGAGAATGTAACTACGGGATCCGGAAAAATACATCCTGAAATCCAAGCACCACCGTGCAGTTTTTTTTCTGGTTACCGTAGTTACATTACCAACGCTGCGTAGCCGGAAATTATGTCAAGAACTGGCTCACTTTCCGGCTACGAGTGCGTAAAAAGGTTAAGAACCACTGACGTAAACGAATAAAAAGCAATTTTCTTTCTGTAGGACTCCAAGGGACGTACAACTTTATAATCTATCCAAAATCGGAATTGTATTCAGCTTATTTATAAACGATTGAAGTATTATTGATTTATTGCACATAGCCTGCATAGGTTAGTGCAGTCATGGGCTTTTCCATGGTTGATAGGGGTGTCGTGGGGTGGGAACGGCCTTCCCACACCTTTTTCAAGATTTGCTTTGAAATGCGTTTGAAGCTGTTTTAAAATGGCTAGTTTTTGGGTGCGTTCCCACACCTTTTTTGTTAGCACTGCGTCCCTGATGGTGGATAATAGTGGATTTTTCGAGGAGGTGCCCAAACGAAATTTTCCAGAGGGGAAACCGTGGTGAAATCTCATTTTACCAGCTCCGTAACTGAGAGAAAACAGCTTTCTACTAAGCCATAATTTTTGGCTTCAGAAATGCTAATAGGCAATCAAGGTATCTGAAGACAAGAATGATGGCCTAAATTCTAAAAAAATTGAGCCAAAAAAATGGTTCATTGGGTTGGCGCGCAGGGCCAGGTAACCTCAGACAAAAAGGCGCGAAAGCATGCCCCCATTATGACGTCACCCACAGAGAACCCAAAACCCAAAACGAAAACTTTTTTTTTTCAAAGTAAACTAGAAGACTTGCCAAATCCGTAGAGACTTTGAACACCTCTCTAGCTCAATCGACTGGCGAGTTATGGGCATTGCAAAGCTTGTTCAAAAAAGTGGCCCGAACGAGACTTGAAGGGTTTCTCAATCGCGGTTCCGAGGGCCGCATGCGGTCCCAAAACATCTCAGCAGTCTTTCAATAAAACCTCTAAAACTTGAGAAACAGACTTTTTCTGCAATAAAACAAAACGTGTCAATTGACTTCTGTTAAAAAATTTTTAGTGCGTCTCTCTAACAAAATCGTTGATGTGGATTTGGCTCCCTTCAGCGAAAACCACTGATTTAAACCACCATGTTTTGCCAGTGTTCAAGAAAACCACTTGCAAAATCAACCGCTGAAGCCCTCTAGCCAGATTTCAAAGTGTGCAGCGAGGTAGGGTTTACACCTTGTGCAGCAGGCTACTTCTTTTCATAATTTCTGTGTGCACTTAATTTTCCTTTTTCCCCATCACGCGACGTGATTATGGCTTATCTTTGTTTTATGTCGAAGCTACGACCCAAACAATGATGACTGCGGAAAAGACGCTTCAAATTTGAGTCCTCAATATGATCAGTTTTCATTGGTGTGCCAGCATTCAATACCAAAGTACCCCATGGTTGAAATAGTGTTGTTCGGTCAATGCAACGCTGGCAAATCAATCAAGGACTAGTTTAGGAAGCCTATAGCAGACCAGGAAAGTATTTTGGTGAAAGGAGCGTTTTGACAATTTCTTGCAAATGTCTCTTTTCTGTCACTGTACTTCATAGGTGCAGGAGCAGGCAATTTTTTGGGTGGTGTAAAGGATATTTTGCCCAATTTTGCGTAAATTTGCATGAAAAACTTTTATGCGACAAACTTTCCCCCTACAAATTTTCTGTATCTGTTAGGTACATTATATTTTCTTCTACCAAGTTGCGATAGACTCGAAATCAGAGAATTTGGCACTTGAAATTTGGTTCTTAAATAAACCAACTGAAAAATGTACGTTTTGCTATGCAAGAACCTGTCAGAAACCAGCTAGCTCAGCTCAATATCCTACTATTTGAGCATCTGCCTCGCACTTCCGACGTTCGGCGTTCCATTCACATTCCAGTTGTTGCTGTCAACAAGGAATCTCACACCTAACTGAGGTACTGTATAGACCCAAGGCTGCTTACTTCTTTGAAGACAGATATGATATATGCGACATGTATCGTATTACTTATATTATTGCTCTGTCGTGAGTCTCACAAAATTGTCCGTTCAACTGTGCATATAAGCAACAAACTGTATGGCAAAATGTGTTCATGCAAACACTATTTTGAAATAACAGTGTTTGCAATTAAAAATAAACGTTTCTGTGCTTCCTGGCATGGACTCTACTAATATGAAGTCGGTGCACTGCGGCATACTCAATGACCGCAGTTTGCAATTAATAAAGCACAAATGAAATGCCTTCTTTTGCCCTAAAATTTCAAGTGAGTCAGTTACTCATCAACTCTCACAACTGAAACACAAAGTTACTAGAAACAGTTTGTTGATTTTGTGTAGGCCTATATTTAATGTTATTTCTGTGACACCATAAATATTTATATATTTATTTACTTATTTGTTTGTGACCAGACACGAAGTCCATAGTATAAACACACACACCCTGTTTAACTCAGGTTGATAAAATACAGACAAAACAGAAGGTTTTACAAGGCATTGGAGCTGGCGGGATCACAGAGTTACAGACACAATTTTGCAACTGCATTGAATACAGAACCTCAGGGTCACAGACACATTGTTAACACCATGGGCGTCCGCAGAAATTTTTCCAGGGAGGGACAACGTCGACATTTTGCTTATAATTTTCAAGTGCTGACGATGTAGTGGAAATGGACCTTCACAAGACTTTTTACCATTTCCACACCACAAAGAAAATGACGCAAGTTACGGTTACAAACACAAAAACTATGCTTCGTTGGCAGCAAACCCGGTACCCAGGTATATTGCAAAAATTTACACAGTAGGCTCTCTGCAGATTTTCAAAGCAGAATAATTCTTATCAAGTAAGCATTGCCATAACTTTAAACGAAAGAAGCATTGGCACGGTCTTCAGCTAAGCCACAAATTATGACATTTTTTACCTAGTAAGCAGGGCCGCACCAATCTGATATTTTCGGGCGGAGGCAAAGTGATTGTACTTTGGTGCTGTACTTAATAATTGAAAATGTTTTTGAAATTTTCGTAAGGGGGAGAATTTTCCGGTTGCATCCTCGTTGTGGGATCTGCTAGCAAGATTTATCAGCGTCACTTAGAAACAAGAGCTGCTGCTGCAAACGTCTGGGATCTCGTCCTATACGGTCAATAAAACCATGCTTGTCTTTGCTAATTTTCCACAGTGAAGGCTCATTATATGCATACCGGACAATTAGACCTGTATTTTGACACGACTACGGACAACGTACTAGAGTTAGAACACCGCACGCAGGCTTTACAAAGCTGAGCAGTTGGATTAAAAAAATTTGCCACAGCAAATAAAGCTTCGCACTCAGCATTCACTCAGATGTCAGAACTAAACCTTAACGATCAAGACGTAATCACACCAGCCTGCATAGACGTATTCTAACAAGCCAGGTATTTTATACTGCGTGAAAAGAAGCCTGTATAAGTGTAGTGCGACACTCAGGCACATTGGCCACAATCAGTGGCGTAACTGACGGGGGTAGGAGTGCGAAATGCCCCCTGGCAAACTAAATTAAAAAAACGGGACCCTACTTAGCTTGCATGTCGGTATTTAGTATTGATTCGGTTTTCAGTAGTACGTGGGTTGCTGTTTTTGCGTTTTTCGGACGTTTTTACGAGTATTTTCCATTGATTTAGGTTTTAGTATAGCCATCCACATCGGATTCGCTATCAGGTCTTAAATTTTATGAGTCTTAAACCTCATAGTTACGCCACTGGTCACAAACGCACAAATAATGGATTTTTCAAACATGTGGAAATATTGCTACAGATTAACTCATGCTTCTTTTCACAAAGTATAAATGTACGTAGCTTACCGGCATCAGCAGTCACTGTCTCGCTGCATTGACTGACCTGAACTCTGCGTCCAACTCAATAGTCACATGCAAGCAAAACGCCTGCTGCCGTTAACACGAAGTGAACCTTTGAAGATTTGTTGCCATGTTATTGTTACGCAATAAAGACGAACAGTAGAACAACCCGCTCGCAACTTTCGCAACCTGCCTCTGCAGGCACAAGAGCGGACATGAGTTATCTGAAAACTCATCACTGCACGACACCACCATAACTGTGAACCTGGCGCTTATGGAGTGTGAGCGTCATACCGCCAAATAAACTGTCATGACAAGAATTAAATCAATTAATCAGCATTATGAAGCTGCTGATTTTAGGATTTATAGAAATTTTTGGTCCTTTAATCTCAATTTCCAGGGGAGGCAAATTCCCGTTTTGCCCCTCCTGCGGACTCCCATGGTTAACACTAATGTTAGCTAACACGCAACACTTGTTTCAACACTACTGCGGAGTAGGGCATCAATTGCTAAACTGGTCGAGTCCAGGTAAACTGCGAATGCATTTTGACTTGACACGCCATCAATCAAATGGACACTGCAAAGTTGGATCACTCATTCACAGAGTAAAATGCGATTGTAGTGTTCAAAGAATAAGGACGAATACAAAAAATCTGACTGCATCAAAGCTCGTCACCATATGTTGTTAGATTTTCTGCATCTTTCGAGAAACAGGTACGTGTTTTTTCTTAACAGAGCCTCAAATGCAGGAATGTTACATTGAACCTGATGAGTCATGACTACTAACACTAGCTCTCCAGGTCAGGTTGTATAGAGCTCTGCATCCAAAATTATAGGCCATACGCAATCTCTGCATGCATGACTTCCTGAAATTACACCATAATTGTGATGCATACATGGGAGTCAAGGGCGTACGCAAGTGGGGGGGTTGGGGTTAACCCCCCCCCCTTGAGCTTGATAATTTACAAAGCTTTATTACCTGCGCAAAGGAGATTAATTGTTTTCGCACACTTTTTGCTTGTTAATTTGTCGACTTAATGCAAATACCACGGAATGAATTTGCATGCAAATATCAAGGAACATTGTAAATGGGCCAAAAAGTAATAATTAGGTTTCGGTGGGAATCTTGGTTATCGTCTGCATCCAGAAACCATCTCACCACTTTTTGCAGAGGTAATAAAGTTTTTGTAAAATATCAACCTCAAGGGGGTATTAACCCAACCACCCCTGCGTACGCCCTTGCTTGAAGCTCTGATAGTTTATGTTCAGTGCAATGACACATAAAATAAGGGGAGTGGATGTCGAAAAATATGCATATTATGTCAACAAACTTCGCCGAAACGTTGGTTTGGAAACATGACTATGACGTCAAATTGTGACGTCACAAACAGCGCACACTAAATACAAATGACCACCATATGCCAATGAATGAAGCCCCCCAGGAAAATTTTCTGCGTACGCCACTGATGGGAGTACAAAAGGAACGAAAAAGTACATTTTTAACTGTATTTGAACATCGGGAAAAAGAGGCTCGCAGCTTGTTTGCTGCACAATATTGATATCGAAATTGTCTCTGAATGTCTTTGTCATCTGAGAGCTCACTATCCAATACAATCCCCAGATATTTGTAATGGTCAGCAGATTTTACTTTTTATCACACAGTGTCAGTAATGGAGTGATTGTGCTTTTTGCGCTCTTGGCCTTAAACGTCATACAAACAGTTTTGTTGCAGTTGAAAAGAATCCCATGAGATTCTGCATAAGCCTGGCACACATTTATATACTCACTAACAAAGAAGTATAATTTCCTTAATATTGTTTAAAAATGTTGAAATTTTTGCCCAGTATTTTGACAAACCAAACTTTCGGGGTTGCGCTTGCGCTCCCAGCTCCTACACCACTGTCGAACTTTATCGACTGTGGGTCGCCCTTGTGAATAAACTGCATAACATCAACGTGAAAAAGTAGTGCAAGCCGCATTTTTGTATATGTCCTTTATCATCACAAAACATTTTGTAAACCTGTGCAAGCAAGACACAGCTGGGTTGACGCAGCACATTAAGAGCGACAGACATTTTGACTGAGCAGTTCACGCCTTTAGGCTGCAGTACCAGCAATTGTCCTACAATCCCTAGCAAGTTCTCGCAGTACGAAATATTCCAGTTTATACGGAAAAAGATGAGCCGTACTTGAATATATACCGGTGTACGGCATGAAATAATGACAGAAATGAATACGAGCAGCTCATCGAATATACACTCTGCAGTCATTCCACAGGCCATCGATTTTCTTCCGCAGAGGAAACAACTCTCTTTTCACGTTTTACAAGACACGTGCTAGCTTTTTATCTAAGATAGCCTTCTCGCTTTCAATTTCTCTACTGTTTTTTTCCTGGCGCTTCGACCCAGTTGTCAAACGTGAAGTTGTGCGACGGTGCGCGAATCTGACGCAATCATGCGCAGTAGTTTTGTTTTGCTTGTGTGTTTTGTTTTTTTCGTCGCATATCTTCATGAGCTTTCCGAATAAAATGAACTGAACGAATGACGCAACACCGCGTTTGTCGCAATTTAGATCAGTGTTAACCGCGAAGTGCAGGTGAAACTGAGAAAATTCCGATTGTAACGATAACAGAAATGTCTGCGTTCATCTCAAGAGTCCTGGAGTGATTTGCGTACTTAGAATTTCACAGAAACATTGAGGTAAAGCTCAATCAGACAATTTTACATTACGTTCATTAAGGAAGAATAAAAACAAGTAAAACTCACTGCACAAAACGCGTGTTTTGGTTTCTTTATTGGACGATTTATGGTTACCGTATGTTCATGGGCGTCGGAAGGATTTTTTCCAGGGGGGGGCACTAGCGGATTTTTCCAAAATTTTTCCAAGGGGGAGCCAAAAGTAGTGAAATTTGTGTTTTCCCACTCAAAACTAAGAAAACAACCTTTTTTGCTAATAATTTCAAAATCCAGGGGGTAAAGACCCCCTAACCCCCCTTCCGACGACCATGAGTATGTTCATGGTTTAAAATCTTGAACGCAGTTCTGCGTGAGCTTCATCGCTCTGTGGTGACAAAACTGGTGCTTTCAAACTCCGCACAGCTGTCAGTTTTAAAATCGGCCTCTGCTCCGATTCTCACCTATGGTCATGATTCTTGGGTGTTGTCTGAAAGAGTGGTATCTCGAGTACAAGCAGCAGAGATGATGGGATTTTTACGAAGAGTTCACGGTGTGACACTTCGCGACAGCGTGCAGCTGTGAAATTCGTAACCCCCTGAGTGTCGAGCCACTTCTC
>JGI24022J15233_10008014_pt1 | contig 11733 bp, 8 predicted proteins | sample Ectturendosymbi2_FD_15233 | JGI IMG/M metagenome (IMG submission 15233)
ATTGGGCCCCGCATCTGCTAGGGCCGGCCCTGGCCACAGAGCACAAAGCCCCCGCAGAACTCCGTTTTGAGATCGTTGCCGCGAAGACGCCGTATAGTTTANCAGGACACTTTGTTGACTTGCCAGTAATTGGAATCCAGTTCATGTCCGAAATTCACNCATGATTACATTTTGGACTTTATTTTAGTCCAACCGTTTTCAAACGAGGCAATTTGAGCTGCGGACTTTCCTGCCTCAGTGTACCGTGATTGCAAAGAAGTTTCGACTTTGTACTTTAGCCATGCCTTGTAAGTACTTTATTTGCTCGAATAGCATCTTTCACTTCCTGGTTCCACGAAATTCGTACGTTTGGGTTGCTTTTTTGCCATTATTCGCCACACCACCAAGTCGTTTCCGTCCACATACGAAAACAGCAGATGAAACTACAGCTGCTTTGAACAGCTGCCACACCAACTCCCCCTCCACTGTGCCTTCCGGGAGTTTCGGAACAGTGACGAAACGCTGTCCGCAAAGGTGTCTCTTACGTCCTTGCCTAACAAGCCTCCAACTTTATCCGAGAGGACCTCATAGACCCGAACGTTCATGTAGGACTATAGGCCCTGGTGGTTGTTTATGATGTAAGTTGCATACATGCGTCGACAATTCGAATTCCAGGTACAGTGCACTTGAGTTTGGGCCATATGCCTGTATTACACACAGGAAGCGGTCTAACAGCTTCAACCTCAAGGTGCACACCCTCCTAGTAAGATCAATTCATCAACACAGTTTGCCAGCTGAGTGCTTTCAAGTGTCCCCACCTTAGCCTGAGCAAATTTTGCTGGCTCAATGCCGAATGAGTAAAAGATTTTCCACACATCGTCCAACTCTGCAGTGTTAGAACCACGACCCTTAGTGGATGAGATATCAACAACATCCAGGGATATCGTTTGGATCCCTCGACCAGTTCATGCTCTTTTCCTGCGAGCGAAGTGATATTCCAGTTTTCAATCACCAGCTTATGGCGAGATCACCGTTTACGCGTGGCTTCCAAGTCTCCTAGAGTAGAAACACTCTGCGCTGTCCCCATTCGCCTCCGCAGATGCGTGGGGGGAAAAATGCGGGGCCTTCATTTGTGGATAGCTGATGGGGGAGATTGTCGCGGATTTTTCGAACGTGCCCCTCTGCCTAAAGCCCGAGCGCTGTCCTTGTTTGCGCGTGCAACGACACGTGCGCAATGGCTTTGATCATTTTTGCGCATTTTCATGGTAGTTGCTGCCCATCACACAACAACTTTTGCGAAAGGTACCAGAAGGTACCACGGGAAAGCGTTGCTGCGGGCACATTTGTGTAGGAGAGGTCTTGCATCGAGTCTACTGCAAGTGTAGTGTAGTCATTCGGTAATCACAAGCCCTGAAAAGAAGAGGCAACGTTTTACACTGTCACGTTTCTTAACGGGAAAGCAGACAGTGCGTTTGGTCCGTTTCCACCGCTAACATCCCCCCACATGTAGTTGTATGAAAATGTGCTTGCCAATTTGATCAGTGTCAACAGCTCTTAGCACACATGTTTTTGAACCAATTTACTCCCACAAACCAGACTTCAAATTGAGATAAAGCGAAGATATACTGTGGTAAATGTTTGCCTCAAATTTCGGTTGATTTTGCTTTTAGTTGTGAGAGACTAAGTTTTCCCTGACAGCGTAGAAAGAAAAGATGGGGTTGTGTCTGAAAGTGAAGTGGACATTTATTTTGTCTTCGAAACATTACGAAACTCTACACTGTTTGAAAACCGCTAGCTTGTAGCTAATAGAAGTTTTTTAATTGGAGATGAGGTGAAGAGAATACGATTAAATACGATAGCAGTATAAATCTGTATGGTTTTTAGCAGATTTTTCGAAACTTCTTGACTTAAACTGTTGTTAAATGAGAACGAATCAAGTTTTTGGTGATGAAGTAAAGTTAGCAGCAAAGAGAATTTAGGTAGGGCTTGTTCCACAAAAGAAGAAAAAGGCATCAAATCTTCAGCAAGAATAAAAAAACATGATGCATCTACCTAAAATTATTTTTGAAAAGGTATAATTTCTGGCGATGTGGGTCTGGGTCCAACAAATGATTCACGATGCGAAAATGGGAGTTATGGGACGAAATTAAAGAGAAAACAAAATGCGCAGCTACTGCGGTTTCTCAACTTCCGCGGTTTTATCCTTCCAGCACATTTGCTTTGTCTCTATCTTTGGTGGAAGAAAGAATCCTATTCCGTTGCTGCAGAATTGATCAAACCATTTGGTCGCAAGCTGATGTAAACGACCCAAGACAAATTGGGCAGGTGTGTTGCAATAATTTGTTCCACTCCGAAGGATGCTGCAGCGCACTTGTTAATAACATGCAGGATTAACTTTGCGTTGCGCTGAGAAACGATTATTTCTAAGAAAGACAGCTGTGGTTTATCTTAAGCTGACGACGACGCATCAGCTGTAGTGAAAACAACTCAAACGTTCCGGCACGCCACAAGAATGTTGCGTTCGTTGCAGGAATTCGACCACAACGGCGGGAAGGAATTTGAAAAATGCTCTGGCAACAACTAAAGCATCGAGGCACGGACAGAGGAGTTTTTTTCTCGTAATTATCGTTGCGCATTACGTCAGCTCTTATCGCAGTTGCAAGTGAAGGCTGGGCTGTTTCGCACACAAACTGCTTCCTGTGGGCTGACCCACTTGAATTGCTCCGTTTAATCTGGGATTTGCTGAGGCGTAATACCCTTGTCGGGGCCAAGCACATGGGGTGTTAGTTGTCCAGTCAGACACACTATTGTAGAAAAACAGGACCACGAACTGTTGGCATATTGATTTTTTATTTTATTTACGTCTTTTTCACAAACACGAGGTTCATGACACATCAGTTAAAATAAAGTAAAGATGCAGAAATGTTTATACAGAACGGTTGACATCAGTGGTTNCCAAAGTGGGCGGTACCGCCCCCTTGGGAGCGGTGAGAAACTCTAGGGGGCGGTGAAGCAGAAATGGGCGATTGGGGGGCGATAGGAGACCCAGTTAATAATTACATTCCTGTTGTCTTACTAATTTTGAGTGACCAAATGTCATAAAAAAACAGTATTATCAACAAACATGTATGCATGTAATTTGTAAACAAAAACTTACGTTTTGGAAACAAAACAGAGGTGAAATGCTGGGAGATAACTTGATGAACTGCAGCTTCCATCACTAAAGGTAAGCTGCACAGTAAAACTGCCCTCCTTTATAATGAAATGATTATGATTGGAATTTTCGTCAGCTGTACTTCTTGGCACGGGTAAACTGCTGCTAAATAATGCCTTCGTTACAGTGACTATCACCGGTCAGGTGTGAGAATGCACGCTTGTACTTAGGATCAACCTGTAGCCAAAAGCGTGAGCTAATTTAGGATGAAGTGGTTTAATGATCACAAATGTAACAACAACCTTGTACGAGTTCAATTCGAAAGTATAAAGGCAATTTATATGTTTTACAAATAGTGTTAGGTGCCAACAACAATAAGTTACCTAAAGGGAATCGAAAAGATTCCGGAACACAGAAGTGTGTTTCAGAACGCACTTTAGCTTGAGCAGCGCCAAGGAAATCCAGCGAGAGAGATGGTAGAGCCAGTGGACGACTGCAAGTGTCACGGTTAAGTTCAAATACCTTTAAAACCTGCAAATTAAATTCAATCCTGCACTGCTCCGAACTCAAAATTTACTAAAAATGTGTCAGAGTATTAACGGATTGATCAAAGCACACCAAAGGGTTTAGAAGTGTTCAGCTAAGTTTAGACAATGTGGTGAACTCGGATAATTGATGAAGGGAGTTTAAACGCCTGTTGCTGCACACAGAAGGTAGCTGTCAGAGGGGTCGCAGATACAGTATCTTGGCTGTCACAGTCCACAGATATCTTCACGAAGTTCACTGCAGTTAATTTGCAATTGCAGGGGAATGATGTTAACCACATTAAAGCTAAATCAGCAATCTCCACCTTCTTGTCCAAGTTCACTGCTGTTCAAACGAAATCAAGCCCTTCATGAACTCTAAGTTTCCAAATCATGAACTCTAACAGTTTCCAACTGCTGAATGAGTTACTTTACTAAATTAAGTTTTATAGTGAAATGCATCTTTGCGCTTATTCTTGTTTTAATCATTCTTAAACATACCAAATATACAGTGTGCCTGGCATGTAAGGGGGGCGATAGAAATTTGTTTGTTAGAAAAGAGGGCGCTAGCCAAAAAAAGATTGGGAAACACTGCTTTACATGGTAGGAGCTAGCTTGGAGTCGATAACGAAGAGGAAACAAGCACGAAACAAGGCACCAGTAACTGCTGTATTTGGTCATCGTCATTTAGAAACGTCAAATAATGAGTGCAAAACATAGATTTGTAAAAAGCATCAGACAATTGAAGTGAACATATAAAAAATTTGGATGAAGATGCACATCGTTGAACAAAAGCATACAGCTTGCTTCTAACCAAGGCATCATATGTCCTGTCGAAATATGTAACTTGATGTGAGCAAACACATGCGTAACTTGGGTTATTAAAAATACGACAGACAATATTGTGGGCAACACGAAGGCGTTTTCTGCTAGATTATGTGCATCTGCTCCAGAATAGGCAGGCATGCATTGACACGCAACAATCACGAAACAGGGCTTTTCTAACTGCAGCAGAGCACTGAGCAAAGGTGCCTCTGAACTTGTTTCCTGCACAGTAAAGTGTTTCACTTGCTTCTGAGCGTCATTGTCATCTTTCAGTGAGGCATGAAGTGATGCACCAAGGTATTCGACTTGGTCGATGAACTTAACCTCTGCGCCATTCAGGGAAACCACTGGTGTGGGTGAAAACTCTTGACTCAAATTACGTTGCGATGATGACATTGGATCATCAAAGCTTCAGCAAAATACCCATACTCTTCCGGCGTTTACAGTGAAGCAGTTTCAATCCCAGCAAACTCATCTCTGATTGTATTCGATTTTCATTAGTGTCTCAGTGGTCAAATGAGATTGGTTTTCTTATATCGTTACAAGAAGCCGAATGTCGAACAAAGCGAAATATTTGCAGATTGACGAACTAATTTCTTAGATTGCACAGCTGCAGCTGTAGGAACACAAACATTCGTAAAAAAACTGTTGTGTCGTTGTTTGCTTGACCAATAAAAACCCGCGGCACTGTGCCATTCTGCCGAAAACCCCACGACAAAGGCAGTGGCGTAGCCAGCCCAAAAATTTGGGGGGCCAAAATGTGTTATTTTAGGCGAATAACACTATTTTGTTTGGAAAAACGCCTCTCAAAGCACAAAATGACTATATTTTCTAAAAATTTGGGGGGATCCATGGCCCCTTTGCCCCTCGGCTATGCCTATGGACAAAGGCAGAACTTTACACTTGCGTCACTACAAAAATAGACAAGTTGTTCGAACAACAACAGTTTGTTTTTTAAATCAACATTTTAACATGAAAGAGAAAGTATAGGAATTTGGAAGTTTTGCGATGTCCTATAAGAAACAAGAACGCAACTGCCGGCAGTTTTGTAACTCAAAACAATAATTTCAACTAAACTAAGAAAAATGAGCTTTTGTCGCTGCCCGAAAATCACGGATCATCGTCGCCCTGTGGTTGCAAGTAGCTGCTGCATTTTAGTTGCTCCTTTCCTCCAGTTTCACACAAACTTTCAGGGCATGATCTTTTCAGTGGTCAAGTATGTGTTTTGTTTAACCGTACGGGATGATAAAGTAGGTCGAGAAGTTTTGTTTTGCAGCATGTACTTGTAGAAGTGGTGGTAAGCCTCAATCTTCTTCACAGGTATTAAGAAGGGAAACAAGCGGAAGATGAAGTTTTCTGTTAAAAAACAGAACTACAAGACCTCTTGTAGTTTGGACAGCGGAAACTTTACCTATTTGCCTTCGCGAAAATTAAATGTTGCCATAACAAAAACAAATAAAATATTATTGCTTCCTTTATCAGCAAAACACAGGAACATAGAAAAACATAGGAAACTATTGTTATAGAAACATAGAAACATAGAAAAACATAGGAGACTATTGTTTCACGTGAAAACAATTTCATTGAGAATGGACACTTTTGTTAGCATACATCTAACTACAAGCTGCTAGAGAAAATATTGCAAAAACTAATTTGCTGAGCTTTTGAACACTTTCGATAAAACATACGGCAAGGTTGCTTTTCAATATATTGAACTTCATTCACTTTTCAATGTGTCTCTGTCATAGTTGCTACCTTTTGGCAGCGAGAAGAAAAAAAGTGTAAACGTTTTGGTAAAGCTTGTAATGTGAGCAGAAAAACATGAAATAAAATAAATTTCTTAGTTTCGGGAAAGTTTTCACAAACATGTCGGCCCTTGAACTTTGCTTCCAACAGAGAAACATTGGAATTCTTCGAAAATTGCTGCAAAATTTTCTTCGCATTGAGTTTTGACTCATGCAGGCGCAATTTGCTTTTCAAAGGCCACGTCATATATTTTAAATTTCCGTCACTACTGGAAATAAGATAATAAATAGCTACCGAAGAAGAGGGGAGGATGGTGCCGGTGCAAAACGCTGAGAGGTTGAAAAACAACTCTTGTCAATTAATTGTAAACTGCTTTCTCTAAAAATCAACATACCATTGAGATTGTGGGCTTAGTAATATGTTTTTTCCACTAACAAACCATATTTTTGCAACGATACAATCCACGACTTCAACGGTACACCGTTGGTTTTGACTTTGACCTGGCGCAGCTATGGTGGTGCTCTGTATTTCAAGTTTTGTAATCTTTTTTGAATTACACCGAATGTTGCGAAACACTCACAGCTGGACTTTGACTTTCCACAAACAGCAAACAAAAACATTGACATTTCAAAAGTTGCAGCAACCGGTGAAATTCAAACAGAATTAGAAAATCACTGACATACCAAAAGCTGAAAAATCAACTACTGATATTTCAGAAGCTATCAAAAGTTGAACAAATGGCATATCCAAAATCACTAACATATCAGGACTTCCTTGCTCCTTTCCTTATGTCAGTGATGGATAGAAGAGCGTCGCTTGCCAAGAATATAAGAAAAACGCGTGACGCAGTTTGGGATGGTGTGGAGCACAGGTGAGCTTTCTGTTTGGAATGCAATGTTGGCGAATATGACTTGAAGCTTGCTTTGCCATTGCGCTTTTGCTTACGCATGCAAAGGTCCTTGTGTAACTTGTTGGGTGTCCAGCGTCAGTCGACCGTATGCAACAAGGAAAACAAGGGCTTAGTTTAATTTTCACAAACAGCGAACCACATTACTCAGCATTTATAAGACATGGCCATGTTAACAACATGCCGCGCCTTTGATCAAAAGCAGACCTCGTGTGTATTAAACGCTGAACTAAAACTGCATTTATAACCATTGCAACTTTACAAGATAAAATACGCTTTTCCTTCAGATTTTTGTCTTTGTCATGAATGACTTTTCCACTAGCAACGTGCGGGTCACTGGCACTTGCGTTGAGGTTTACACAAATCATTGCACACAACGTTTGAAATCCCGCCGTTGACAAGGAGTTGAAGGTACTACGCAAGATCAGGAAAAGCAGCTGAAAATAGTGTTCGGCAGAATCTGAAATTAAAGTTTGTACATCAAAACGTGTCAAAATGCTGTTGAACGAGCATTTTAAATCGAGTCTAGAGTCACTTCATTTCGGCAAATCTTGTAATTTTGTCCTGAACGCGTGTACTGTTTCAGTATACGATAAGTTACTCTAAAAGTGTGAATGTGTTTAATGAAACCTTTTCAATCACATTACGTAGAAACATTTCGTTGTTGTTTCATATTAGTCGCCATCATCAGCCTTCACGAAGTGTGCCCGAGCTGTGACTGGCACAGATAACTCCAGCATCAAATACCTTGAATTGAACTGATAGCGGAAACGTTCGTCGGTTAAAACAGGCAGTGGTTTGAAGTTTCAATGTTTTAGAGACTTTGAACGCAAGAGCCTTTCGTATGCAACCGTTTTGTGGAGTCAGTTGCCACAGGAAGACTCCTGCTTCGAACATGGTTGTTTCTTTGCAAATTTATCTCACATAGTGTTTCAATAGTTTGTGAACTTTGTTTTCTTTACTCGTGCTTCGCAGCAGTTTTGCGTTTTCAATGCTTTGAGGCCGTTTGCATCTTTGTCTTCATCACTAGCAAAACTTCTATCGCCTCAGGTCATCTTTCCCTTGCTTGGGAGAAAATGAAGAATTTCAACCAAACAGCATCTCGAAAAGAAAAAAGAAAACGTTTGCATCTTGCGAAGAGTTTAAAGAGAATCAAGTGATGCATTCTTGCCATTCAGCATTTTACTCCACAGATAAACAAACTCGAATGACCCAAATTGATGACCTATTTATTTATAATATAAGCGAAACCTCTTTCCTTTCATGAAAGGTGCAGAGACCAGGGTCTGAAAACAAAACATAGTAAATGAAATGAGATAGGAATGTCCTCTACAGAATTTCCATTCGAGTCATGTTATGCTACCGAAACTAGATTTTACTCGTTTTTAATAAATATCTGATTTCATTAATGCCATTTTTGATTTTGATAAAACGCTACGATTGGTGGATGAAAAAATTGCGAAACTAATTAAGTGGAACGGGCACGGTAATGAACTTCTTCCAACCCCAGCTCAAAATATACTACTGATTGGCCAAGATTTCTTAAAATAGACGAGTCCAAGTTCACCTTTTTATGTCGTCACTGGAAGATTGCAACTCAGGTAAATACAGTATGTGCTGGCTCTTCATGTGATGAAATAATGTGCGTGTGGTCTCGGTTCATGTGGTCATTTACTCGCTAGAATGTCTGGACGGCATCGCTGGATTAAGTCAAGTGGACCTCAATCACCACAGACATTGTTCAACGTCGAATATTTTAAGTGCAACGTAATTTTAACCAGATCTTCGGAGCTTAGGTTTTCTATAAACAGAGACATCAAGGTAAAGAAATGGTGAAAGATTCTGTAGGAAATTGAAGTTTGCCTTTATTCTTGTCGCCATTTATTTTCCTAAAAAATGCATTTTTTCTGCTAACGCAAGGCTGTTGGTCAACCGTTGCTTTGAATTAGATTTTTTAATTTGCTTTCTTCGCAAGTTAGCCTATTATCCACTTGGCTGTATATTTTGCTTGGATTAAACTTAAATTTACATATTGTACCTGTTTTGTCAAAAAAACAGGTAATTTAAGCCAGCAAGGATTGAAAAAATTCACTTTTGATCAAGCATACGATCTTTGAAACCTCAAAGTACCTTTCCATTAATTTAAACAACTCTTTTCAGTGTGGTTGAAGTGCACTGGGCAAGTCGTTTTAGGAAATACATCATACCTTGCTCTGCCAAGCATTAGATTCATTCCTTGTGAATAACTAAAAAGCCATGTTGGTCTTTTGCGCGTCCGACTAACGTTTCATTGGCTCGCTTCAACATCATAAAGAGGTCTTGTTTACAGACAAAGGTTCTTTGTTCTTTTTATTTCCTTTAAATCCTGAGATCGAAAACAAAACTGACAAAAGGAATCTTGAGGTGAATTTGCTGCTGCAAAGTCAACTACAAATATTCGAATGCTAATGATTTCTTTAACCCTTTGGAAGCATATTAGATTGAATAAGTGACAAACGTATTCCAAACCAAGAATCTGATCTTTATTTTGGCTGACAAAGTACAAAACACCACTAGAAGGAAATTTATGAAAATCAAACTGATGTCCTTTGCGTTAGACCTTAATAGGCACTTTTAATAGAACAGACAAGTCCTTCTCAACATGATAATAGTCGACGGTTTGCTGAGAGAGGGTCAACACTTCCAATAATACTTTAACCTATTGCCCAGAATTTAACCGCACCATCCGCTGTACAAAGTCGGATGAACGCATAAACAACGTTAACGATGACTTAGGGCCCCTGTTCTGAGGAGTTAACTTTTGCAACATGTTTAACTGGGAAATATTCTGCAAACGAAAGCAACGTCACCACACTGCCTTGATTCTTTCAGTCACGTGTGTAATGCGAGTAGTCGTCTGTGTTTATGTTTCTGTACTCCACTGGTGTGTAACGAGTGGTCTGCGCCGTCCATTTCCGCTTGCTTGCACTGTGGGCCACGTGGCTGTATCGAGGACGAGGCTGCACTGGCCGCGAGTACCGTTTTTCTAGTCTTCGGTAATGACCCGATCGGGAATCGAACCCAGCCTACCAGCTGCAATGGGGCACGACCAGCTGTGCTACTTAGCCGGTCAAAGGCCTATGCAAGGAGGAATGGGGATAATAAATCCTACCACCAGTAGTATGAAGTTGTTTGAAACTCATTTTATGACGTTCGCTCATTGTTGGTCGAAATGTTTTTCTCCTGTGTCAGCGTATATTTGGGTAGGAGTGTATATTGCACAGTGGCAATAAAAAATGTTGTTTTTTTTTGAAACAGCGAAAATGCGCAAAAAATTTAGTTACAGAGTTTTAACGTCAAGCATTTTGAACAAGGCACCGATCGCGATCTAAACCCCCGCATTTTATAAAATGCATGAACAGTGACGCGTTCCGTTATGAAAGCCGGTGCACAGGTGCGAACAATGCCATTCAACGTTTTGCGATCTTCAGCTGACAGATCTGATAAAGACATTTTGGAGAGTAGTAAATGCTTTTGATAAGATGTGGCGAAGCAGAGTGTGAGGAATGGAAGAGCAGAGCATTTTTTGCCATAACCTACGCAAAACGGCTAATATTACCCGGACTTTGCATTGCATTAATCGCAGCATCTTGTCCTACAGGTAGCGAATTAGAAGACATTGTTGAGTCACAAACAGAGAATAAAATTGTAAATGGTTTCCATGTCGCGCATTACTGAAAACGCAACTGTTTTTAACACTCATTCAAAATTAAAGGTTTAGTTTTTCATCAAATTAAAGGTTTAGTTTTACTCATTTAAAGGTTTAGTTTTACTAAAATTAAAGGTTTAGTTTTACTCTTTTAAAATTAAAGGTTTAGTTTTTCATCAAATTAAAGGTTTAGTTTTACTCATTTAAAGCTTTAGGTTTACTCAAATTAAAGGTTTAGTTTTACTCTTTTAAAATTAAAGGTTTATTTTTTCATCGGATGAGTTTTTCATCACTCTGTGGATCCATCTTCAGGTGTGACCCTCCAGCTGGACACCCCCAATCAAAACAAAGTGCTGGAGAACAGAGAGGTCGTTTTCGTGATCAAAACAAATCATACTGTGATTGGGCGCTCCTCCCATGTTCGCTGTGATGGCGACGGATCTGTGATGACACGATGTCAGGTTGAAGGAATTTCAGAGCTCTTCCTGCTTTACGAAAAGAATGCGGCGACACATCGCTACCAAATCATTTGCAATGTTCATCAAAGGAAAACCACATATGTTGCGCAGACAATGCAAAACAAGTTATTGAATTTTGTGGAAGCCAGATTTTTGGATCTCTTGTAAAAGAAATTAAAAAAAACAGTTTACTTTTCAATAACTACGACGAAACTGTTATGCTTCCCATGCTGAGCAAACTCTGCATTTGCTTAAGGTAGTTAATGAGCAATTTCGATTTTATGCAAATTATACGCAATTACAGAAAAGACGATATCGCAACAAGTAAATCGTCTCATGTGTGTTGATGCACAGACTTGGGTCGAGCTAATGATTGGGTCTGCGCAATGAGTTATATCAATGGCATGCAAGCATATTCGACGTCAGGCTCCTTCAATTGTTTACACCAGGGG
>JGI24022J15233_10008017_pt1 | contig 11732 bp, 9 predicted proteins | sample Ectturendosymbi2_FD_15233 | JGI IMG/M metagenome (IMG submission 15233)
TTTCCCGACCGTCAGGATTTTAGAAGAACTTAGTGCGACCGTGACCACGTGTGGAAGGAAATATGGCTTGTGACGTTTATTTTTGCTGGCATGAGGCATTAGTGAGTTCACACAAAAGTTAAGCCTGGACAGCATCTATTACTTGATCTTTCATGTGGGTATCATTTTGATTGCATTTCACAGCAAATTTAAGAATATGTCGTACTTTCTTGCCATGGGTGCCTATCGGTGTACGAATATGCAGTAATGGCACTTCCAAATCCAGGGTATGCATCATGAATCGCAATAAATACAGCATAATTGGAAAGATCTGGGACAAGTGCTAGACTGACTCTTGCGCTTACACGCTTCCCAGACGACGGAAGTGCGAATTTTTGCACTTTGTGACTTTTCAAAGGCTGACCTTTGAGCTTAAAGAAACTTTAGAGGAAAAATGCCAAAACATACCGGTAGGGACTGCGTCGAAGCAGTAAGGGCAGCCAGGCTCATCATAAGCCACGAGCATTTTGTGGGTGTTTGCTGCTGTTTCGTGACAAACGCACTTTGCGGCTGTTTCGAATTACTTCATACAGGAGTGATTCCCTCCACTACCTTCGTCAGCTGTGCTATTGCTGATTGTTGTTGTGCTAAATTTGTAATGGAAGAAAACGTAGAAACGAAGCGAGGAAAAGTGAAATATGCCCACAATGGTTTTTGTGCATTTAAGTGATGGAAGTAAGGAAATGCGCGATGTGAGAGAAAAGATCAGCAATGTAAGGCTCGTTTACATTCTAATGCATTAACTGGAGAATCAGTGAGAATGGTTGGCAATCACACACACACGACTGCGATGCTGACCGAATAGAGGTGATCAGAACTGCAAACACATTAAAGCGCTAAGCGACGGATACGACTGAAGGTACTGCACAAGTCATAAATTGGCAGTTTGACTCAGGCCGCGTAAGGCCAGTTACCGATGTTGGATTCGCTCAAAGAAGTAGTACGTAGAAGAGGGAATCAGGTACAAGCGCCACCGCCAATGCCTGCTACATTGCAAGATTTATGGATTCCTCAAGAATACCAACTATACGAATATCAGCCAGGATTATTCGAGCCGCTTCTTTTGGTAGCACGTGAAGGAGAAGCGGATAACATTTTGCTGTTCGGTAGAAACACGAATCTGGACCTTCTTGAACGGTCTAAGAAATGGTACATAGACGGTACGTTTCGCATTGCTCCAAATTTGATTTCGTAAGTATTGGTTTTGCTTGCCGAAGAACATGGTGGAGTACATCCGGTGATTTATGGACTGTTACCTAATAAGACTGCAATGAGTTATCAGCTTTTTTTGATATGTTGAAGGGACTTTGGACAAATTTGAATCCAGATTCAATTTCATGTAACTTTGAGATCGCGTTGTTTCGGATGATCTCAAACTCTTTCCCTAACGCCGAAACAAAGAGATGTTTTTTTCCACTTTGTGAAAAACTTTTAGGTGGCCTAAAAAAGTTTTTAAAAAGACACTCGCAGTGGATGGTTTAACGGCTCAATATAACAGAAAAACAAATTTTGCGATACAAGGGCGTATGATCCCAGCGTTGGCGTTTGTGCCAATAAATGATGCAGAAGACGCATTCGATGCGCCTTCCGCTCTGAGTGTTCACAGGAATTAATCCCCATGTTGGACTGGTTAGAAGATAGTTATATAGGTCGACTACATCGGCGTCGAGGCAGACCATAGACGGGTGCAGGCGGAACTCCAGATGGACTACCCAACCAGCTGGAAGCTCATAGATGGGCTAAGACGTGTGCAAAAAGGGCGTGATGCTTTTCATGAGCCTTTAGTAGCTGGAAACCCTCCGCCCAGGAAATTATCACGTTGCAGAATGTGCGATGAGAGGATTCTGCGAGTGGTTCAGGGATATGCCAATTATGGTGTGACCGAATATCTGCGCGGAATTGCCCACAATTTCCAAATGTACGAGTTCAATTTCTGATGTTTTTAGCGGGTATTTGTGTGATTGCGAACATGTAATGTGTCATTATAATGTGTGATTGTCAACGTCACGTAGTAGAAAAAACAGTCAAAACTGCATCGCCTACATAAGATGTTTGTTTTTGTTGTCATTTTAAGGGTCAGGAGCCAGTGTACTTCCCCGTCCGCCAGGATTTTGGAAGAGCTTAGTACGAAACACAGCATCACTATGTATGCATCATGAATCCCATTAAATACAGCATAACTGGAACAAGTGCTAGACCGAATCTTGCGTCCTCACGCTTCACGACGGCAGTGCGAACTTTTGCACTTTGGTGACATTCCAAAGGAAAACACATTTCACATTTCATCGCCGAACTGTCCCATTCTGGGCTAGCCCAGTGCACATGTCATTAGACCTACTTAATAATGTTATCTGTGCTGGAACTGCGGGGTGAGACTATTGATTGCTTATACTCACTGCAGGCCTAGGTCGAAATTTTAAAAAATTGCAAAATGGAGCTTACTCCTTGAAAAAGTGTGAAGGAAGATCAATTGTTTGGTCCAAGTTTACACTAGTAGATGATGGAGAAAATTATACCAACGCAGTAAGTGTAAAAATTTGTCTTGTTTTAAACATGGGTCTTCAGGTACATCTACTTTGGCTAGACATACAGATCAATGCTCAACTCCAATTGTGAGGTATTATTAGAACATCAAATCAAAATGAACAGAAAGAAACGTTTCAAACCACTTTGTCTAGTTATTGCAAGATACAAACAAAGTGTGTGACACGGCAAGATTCCGAAAAGTTTTTAAAGCTTTTGTAAGTGTGTGTGTTAATGACTTCCGACAATTCACAACCTCGGAAGGGCGTGGTTTTCTTCAGCTGGCACAAACATCAGTGGATTTTACTGCCAAGTATGGATGTTTTAAAGTAGAAAAGGTAATGCCTGCAAGGATTACTGTTAGTAAAAAGATCAGAGAGCTATCAAAAGATGCTTTAGACACTGTGATGGTTAGCATCAAAGAACATCTCAAACAGTCTCACCTAGTTGCTTTTACAATTGATATGCGGATAGATAATTACAAAAAGAAAAAATAATTAAAAATAATTACAAAAGCTTTATCGGTTTAGCATGTCATTGCATCTCAGATAAATGGGGACTGAAAGAAATGACGGTTGGTTGCAAGGAGTTTGAACCTGAGATAAAAACTGCACAGAACATACAAATGGAGACTGTAAGTCTTTTGACCGACCTTGGCTTATGACATACAGACAAAAAGTTACTTTGTGACTGACTGTGGTGAAAGCATCAAATGTGTACTCAAAAATTACAATTGGTATCTTTTTAGTGCACATGTTATCAATGCAGTCCTATTTCACACATTCAGTTTCATGCAGAACCATTATGTGATGTACTAGGACTCGAGCGTGATCTAGATATGGATGCATCTTCAATTACAGACGTAAGCAACACAACCCTGAAAAATGATGTCATGCAAAGAAATGTTTGCATGTTTTCAACGAATTGGTGAGATTGAAGGAATGTGCAGTTTCAAGCAAGAGGTTGAAACCCGTTGGAACGCCAAGCACTCAATGCTTCAAAGCTTTTTGGAGGAAAATATAATTTGTGACATTTGGCGTGAGAAAGGAGAAATGCATCGACTGCAAAAGATTGACTTCGATGATATTCAGGCACTTTGTAAATACTTGAACCATTCACAGAAGCATCTGAAATTCTAGAAGGGAGTTTGTATGTCGCTTTTCATGGTGTGCTGCTTATTTATAAAAAATTTAGAAACACTGCAAGTGAATGCATGCAGACAAACCATTTATTCATGGTTTGAAGAAAACAGCTCCAGTTTGTTTGTTGGAAAATTTCGGATTAAGTCGTTGCAAAAAATGCAACANTTCTTTGTCCTAAGCTCAGGTCACTTCAGTTTTTGAGTGAACCTGAAAANTATGGCACATACCAATTGCAAAAGAAGCCTGATAAGGGAAGTAACCTGTAACGGCAATTTGGGTTCATACTTGTCACAATCCGAACTCCACTAACAACAAAAAGCAAACAACAAAACAAATGTTTCTGAGTTCGAAGATTCTACAGACTTGGATTAAGTGGATGAGGTGGAGAAATATCTAAGAACCTCTTTTTCTGGCAATGTGCGCGGTGAGGATTCAGAAGAGCCTATTGCTAAAATAAATCTGCTTAAACTTTGGAGTAAAACCAGAGCTGAATTCCCAGGGCCATCAAAACTTGGCTATTTTGTGCACACTTGCCACCAGTGCATGTTTCGAACGAGTCTTCACAAAGTGGCGGAATGTTTGAAGAGAGGAGAACTCGATTAAGTCCTGAAACCCTGAACTCCATTCTGGTTCTGAACAGTACTTAATAACTTCAGCAACTAATTTTACAGAAGTTGCTGAAGTTTTTTAATATTGTTGGGGAATTTGACTCAAAGAACGCAGCAACTGCTTTGCAGATGCCTTGCTGTTAGATGGGTTTGTGGAGTTGGATCCGGAGTTGCAATCCTAGGCTACCAGGAGTCTGGGTCGGAGTCACATTTTTGTGCGACTCGCATTTCTTTTTTTTGACCTAAGTGTTGTTACTTTGCTTTTGAGGTTACGTTATATTACGGGCCAGAAAATAGTTTGTGGTTTAACACAAACGGGCCGGGCGGTTTCTTGTTAGCTCCGGCGGGCAGGGTTTCAAAAGTGATGACCCGTGCCATCTCTAATTCTGAAGACAAGTAAAATTAAATGGAAACATAGTTGCAGCAGAAGCCCGAAAATGTTCGCAGCAGTGCAAAACTCCCACGGAAAGTGTTCCACACAGTTTGCAAAAAGAAAAAAGGTAAAACTCACTCGTTCTTTTTTTCGGTTTTCGCTGGTTTCTTCGATTTCTTCGTCTTCAAAACGGGCGTCGGTGTCCTGCAAATACGCAGCATCATTTACAGCCACTTTCTTCACCTGCGTGTACTTGAATCGATCGTGCGAGAATGAGCAAGCGTTAAATTTCCCAAATATTTTAGTTAATCTTTGCCTGAACAAAGCACAGCAAACTTTCTTTGCTGCAAGTACGCTTAGAATTGCCAGGACCTTCAAAAGACTCAGAAATTATTTATGAGACGCATGAACTACAAATGTAATGAAAACCGATTCGTGGTTTGCATTGGTGTTTGTGACGCATGACACACACCAACTATTTCAGCAGACACAGGCTGCGTTTAACAACACTGGTTCATGAACTGAAAGGAGGGTATTCTGAAAAGATGAGCGTGTACCTAACAATCACTTAAAAAACAATATCGGCAACTAGTTTTCCACTACCTCGACATCTCGCTCTCCATTCCACTGGGCAGGTCTCCGACGTAAACAGGTCCATTACGTTCACCGTAAGCTCTTAAGCTTTCGTGAATGGAAGCATTTACGGATGACCCTGACTCTGCGTGATAAAAACAAACGTTATTGCGCTGGTCATGTAGCAAACGCAGTGACGCTGCAGCTGATTTTGCGGAGGCCCGCTCACATCAGTCAAGTCAAGCCGCGAAAGCCGAGGAGCGCAGTGTTTTTGAAGAAGTCTGGCGGTTCACACTTTCTCAAAAAAACGCTTCGGCATCGTCTTAACCGAGTTACTCGAAACTAACTTGTGCGCACTTGGGATTGGACACCATTCTGTAGCCCCACATTTGTCAGAGATGGAAGCGAAGGACAGATAGCACGAAAAATTTTTGCGCACTGTATGAACGCACTATCATTCGCAACTTGATTTTACGCTTTCTTTGTTAGTTTTAAGGATGAGCACATACCTACACGAAGTTTTATGACCAAACCTGCTGTAATCTGATCTACTAACCCAGGTCTTCGATTTCTCCCTCGTCGCAACTGCGTTCAAGTTCTTTGCGGTCGCTATTATGACTTGGAGTTGATGAAATGATGGGATGGTTCGGTTGACGACTTCGCTGTGGTCTAAAACCATTGGCGTAAATAAGTCGACTGGCAAAACAACGATTTTAATGACAATAAACCTTGTCTGCGAAATATCAGCTGTTGCAAAAGACAAATGGAATGACGAATGTCAGGATTGCCAAGTTCAGCTGGACCAAATACGCCTAATCTCTAGGAAAAATGAGCCAAATAGTTTCAACAAATACCAAACCAGCCAAAACAGGCCGAAAAAGTTTTAACAGTTTAAGATCACAGCTGCCGTCTCTCTTGTTTTAACCGCAACGTTTAGATGACAACCTGTTGCATACTTTACAAAGAGCAGTGTGTGGGACGTGCGAAGTGCTCTATCCGATGCACAGCACATCAGATAGTTAGGAAACCATAGGAGAGGGCCAGTCAGGTGCTTTACAAAAACATTATATGTAACGAAATATTTAGAAGCAGATCTGCATGACTCAACGAAGCAGAAGAACCACAACACAAATATTTTTTCGCATGGGCCGTATCCAACATTGCTTTTCATAGGTTTAAGAAATTGACGAAATATACCATGAAGCGCAAATTGCTATTATCACCAATTGTTACAGTGATTGATGAAGTGTGAAGTTGTACAACTATTGTGAAAATCAAAATTATACTCATCGCTTCCAGATAGAAAAATGAATTCTTCCACTTTTACTAGCTTGAGCGGGCAAGCAAACATTGCAAATGCTATTCACGTCGCAAATAGGTTTACACATGACTTTATTTGAACCGTAGAATGTCTTCAAATCATCTGGGGGGCACACCAAAGGCTTTTGCGCATGCGCCTCACGGACCGTATGCTGCGCTGGTCTGTGTCCAGACAAACGCGAAGAACTGGCTTTTTTATGTAATCATCAACAAAATCCGCAAAACAACTTCACTGTGAGAGTCTTGGTTGGTCCGAAAACAAAATCAACGCGGATAAAAATTTTCGCCGAGTGTCACGTGATTGTCTTTTTTCTTTCCATTTTCTAATTCGTTTCCATGTCAAATGTCGTTTGTGGTTTTAGTTCTTATGTTTAGCCAGGCTTTGATCGCAGTCTTGAAAAATCATAAATACAGCAGCGCGATAAAAGCTTTGATGCATATTATTCCAGTTAAATCAATCCTTCCAATAATGAGCACATGCTTAGTGCACGTTATGCCAACGAGGGTTGCGAAGTCGTAGTCGGATTCCTAACAACATCAGGAGTCGGATTTTTTTGTGTGAACCGTTGCGCGCGTGAACCGTTTCCTTGAACCCACTCGTCAACGCCGAGCATAAGGCTAGACAAGCCGCAAGTACCGTTGTTTAAGTCTCGGGTATGACTCAACCTTAATAAGGCCCCAGCCGGCCAGCTTGGGTGGCGGGCGGTCCAACTGCTCTTCCGTTAACGACCAAGTGTATATCATTACAGTGGATATTTTACCAACCTGCTCCGCAGCCCTGGGATGTGACGTTCGTCTGCGGGGCTCATCTCAACGCGATGGTCATCAACTGGGGAGTTGATGTCATGAAGCGGCACTGCAAGTGTTGCAAAAACGAGCTGTTACGCGCAGTGGTTTAACGGCGAGGTTCACGCCACCACAGGAAATTGCTGACTTTGCTTCAACAAACCGAGATATGTGCTCGCGTGCGACCAGCGCGTTCAATTTCAACGAGGTTGCAACCTCATATTTATTACACTTCGTCAGCACGAGTATACGCTTTAGTGCAGCGCTTTTCAAACTTTATTTCGTTACGGCACACTATAATAAACACTGGATTTGGCCGCGGCACACTTACTTTATAAAAACCTACTCTTCACAAACTTTGTAACGGAAGTGATGTAACATACAGAAGGTTTTGTCAAAACATAAAACTTTCGCTGCACACTTCAGCCTCTTCAGTGGCACACAGTTTGGGAAACACTGCAGTGCATTATATGTCCTATGAAACGGGAGAGAACAAATGACTTAAGGCATTAGTCCATTACAAAGCAGGCAGTGAAAAGAACGGCTGGATGGAGTCGTGCAGGTATTGAAGTAAGTCATAAAAACCCGGTTTGGCTTATAAAAGACAAGTTTTCACATACTAAGATTTTCATAAACCAAAAATAAAAGAAGTAATATTTTGAAAAAACAAGTGTTTAAAAGCACATGGAAAGGGAATTCACCCAGTTAAGTTTCTGACCTCGATCCAAAGCATTGGTTCGCTGCTTGACTGGACCAGAAAAAAGAAGTGTTTGAAGCGGCGCACCTGCTGGCGATGTGAACGGATCGAACTTGTTGCCAACAACTTCAGAATCTGTGAGGTGTGAAAGAACGAAAATTCCATTATACTTGCTTGCTTCGTGCTCCTGTTGGAGTGTCAACAGTGGTCTGCATGTCCCTGTCTCCGGCAGGTCTGCGCCATGAGCCACTTCCGCAGTGAGTGCTGCACTGGTGGCAGGCCAATGGCAGCACCGCTCGTGAAGCTTTCTCCTGCACTTAGTGCCAGGCACGAGGCTGGACAAACGTCAATTACAGTTTTTCAAGTCTTCGGTGTGACCCGACCAAGATTCGAACCCAGCCTATCAGCAACTGTGGTGCGCGCTCTACTCCCTTACTGGGTTAAATCACTTGCCAAAACAAATGTCGCAAATCAACGCATGCAGCTGCGATATTTTTCTCAACCGCGTCTTTCGCAGCTGAAAGAGCATCTTGCTTTTGGTGCCGTGTTTTACCTGAATTGAAAAAACTGAAAACTGGTCAGTTGAAAATTCTCAAATACTGAATATAAAGGCATCTAAAAAACAATGGGTTCGTGAACTGCTTGAATCTGTTTTTTTCGATCATAGACCGCATTTTTTTAAATGACCGAAAAAAATTAAGTCAATTCGGTCAGAACGTCTGAAAATATGGGCTAATGAACACTGTTACGGCGAGTTTTAATACAACAGTGAGACAAATGACCGAAATGTCTCAGCGAAAAACAACAGGCTTGAATACGTCACTGGAGGTACTCATGTTCAGTAAGCAGGTGCCCTGATTTTTTGAACAACTCGCTTTATGATGTCAGCATGAAAAGCCATTTCAAATTCCTAATGCCACGCACAAGATTTGAACGGACAAAGAAGAATCCATATAAAATTATTTGACGCCATTCAACTAGAATCGCAAAGGATAATCAACAAACTCAATAGTTTTCAATAGACGTTTTCAAAATGAAGTTGAAACCAGGTATTTTCCCAATACTTTCGGAAAATGTAAATTTTAACACGTTCCAAACTTAACGTTACTGAACAACAAGGAGGAAATGCATATTGACATAAATGGTCTTCCCAGCTTTTTGAACGGTCGTTGGAGTGTTTGATTGACTTGAATCATAACACAAATCTTTCGAAGTCGCTTCAAAACGTATCAGGTTCGGAAAATTAACAAAACATCGTTTACTAACGTTTGGACGGTTTCACGATCACTGGTTCTTTCAACGTTGGTTCTGTCTTTCGAGTTGTATTTGTCGAACCATCGTCAACCTGCGCAAGTACCCACATGTATAATTATTGTGCAATCCATCCATACTGTCGAACTTTGCGACTTTGATTCAAATGTGTGTTATCCTCTAGACCAGCGGTTCTTAACGTTTTCAACCCCGAGCACTTCCTTTCTCAAAATTATAGACCTCGGGACCAAAATCTTACCCTATTGTGACATGGAGGTAAAAAACACCTTTGAAAGTACTACTGGGGCTGGGTTTATTTTTTCGGTCATTTTCCAGTCATAGACCAAAATTTTATTGAAATTACCGAAAAAAGTTAAGTGAATTCGGCCATAATGTCTGAAAAGGTAACCAGTGAGTATCGTTATGGTGAGTTTTAATGCTATCATGGGAAAAATGACCGAAGTGTTTCAGCAAAAAAAGAAACCCAATACTGGGAAAATCCAGATTTTTTACTGGCAACCCCTAACGGTGCCTGTTAAGAACAACTGCTATGGACAGACAGGCATACAGTTCAAATATGGAAGTACACTGGGCTTAACATAGTATTTCATCCTCAACCCTTTTTACCTCACTGGGAATTGCACTTACGACTTTATGTCTCGGCACAGCCGCTTAACACGACCGTGTTCCGCACGCACAGCGCGACAAAAGACACAGAACAGAACACGTTACCGATCGCAGCCACGTGCGAAGCGACTGGAAAGAATCGATGTTATCAGCCTCGTCTGTGCTGGATTGCGGGAGCTTTGAGGCCCTTGTCTTCTTCGTATTCGAAGAAGACTGAACCGGATTTTTATCTTCGTCAGATTTGTCTTTCACAGATGAACTTTCGCCAAGCCGACCTCGAGCCCTACTCCGAGAGGCTTCATTTCTTGCGCCAGAGCTCGACTTCGTGCTTTTCGGAGCAGTTTTCCTTCGGTGTGTTTCATCAGCTCGGGTTGGAGACCCGGTCGTCATCTCGAGTCGCTTTTTCGCCGGGGGCGGTTGAGCTGAGAGCTTGGAATCGCCTTCGCGGCTGCTGTCGTCATCGTCCAGGCCAGCCACCCCGCTTACGTCTCCTGCGCTTTGCAAAGCAGCGGGCTGCTTTCTGGAAGCTCGTTCCGAGCGTCGCGTTCGCATTTTCTCCAGTTTGCTCGCCTCGCTTGAGAAAAGCTTGGTCGTGCTGATGTTCCTGTCAAGGACGAAATGCGTTGACCTTTGACCTTACAAAAGCAGTGCTCGCGGCCCTTTAACGTTTTTTTGCTTTGACAAGATGGGAAACAACAGAAGCACATGACACATTGCCAGCTCATACCACAGCCAAGTCTCATTTTTTTATAGACAACATTTTAAATATCACATTTGTTATTCCAATAAACAGACGAATAGGAAGTATCATCATTTTTTCAGAGATATTTTCCGGATAGCCAGCAGTAAATTCCAAGTCATCCTCCGCTCACCACAAAACGTACGGATAAAATTCGGAACAAAGTTTATTTAAATTCATTTCCACCATTCCACTTGCTACATAACACACTTGCGTCTGCTCAGCTCATGGCTTCCTAGCAGAGCATTCTTCTGATTTGCTCTGAGCATTAAAACGACATAACTAACCACACGTTGTCCACAGCCGAACACGGTTGCTCGTGTTTTCCAACTTACTTTGACACCTGCTTTCGTTGAGAAGACATGGGCCTCCGTTTCGATGCTTTTCCCCGCAACGTTGTTTTAGGCTCTGCTTCCACAGACGTGTTATCCAACTTTTGGCTCTTCCTGCTGACATCCTACAACAAAATGCTATTTGTCCTGAACAAGCTCATTACTTTTGCAGGAACTCAAGCGTTAAATGAGTCACTTTTTACACAAATTACACCAGAAAGCAGGCATAACTGATTGCAACTCAAGCAGAATTATAAGCTGGTCAGGAATCGGCAACAGCGTTGGTGAACCAAAATGACAGCAGTGACGATACTAGCAACCGGTTCCTAAGGTCTTCTTGGGAAAGGCTAACATGTCACTTTATGATCTTAAATCTATTTAACAAGCATCACCAGTTATCTCCCCATTTAAGCAGTATAAATACAATGAAATGAATTCCACGGATCTTTGATTACTTTATGGTAAGACAGCGGTTCCCAAAGTATGGGTCGCGAAGGGTCGAAAACTGAGTCGCACCAAGGTGATTCAAATCTGCCAAAACGAATTTTTTTTCTTTTTTCATTTTCAAGTTCTTCCAATTCCATCATAGACTGAATTATTGCATCGTATGCATTTCATTTGGCTTCGTCATACAGGGTGACTCAAAAAGATGCGTACCCATATTTTGTTCGATAAAAAACCCATTTTTTAACGAATGTCTTTTCTGTTGCAGGACGTGATAG
>JGI24022J15233_10008019_pt1 | contig 11732 bp, 11 predicted proteins | sample Ectturendosymbi2_FD_15233 | JGI IMG/M metagenome (IMG submission 15233)
AGGCTGGGATCCCGTACAGCGGCCTCACTGCTATCTATGGCGCCAGTTCTGCCAGCAGCCAGTCTGGTGGCCATTTTCAGCAGTTCCAACCTTACGGTCGGTATCCTGGTCAAAGACCATCTTTCGTAAAGTCCGAATCCGCTGTGATATGAAAAACTGATGCTTTGGAGATCATAAATCTTTTATGACGACCCTGGCGATTGCAATTTCTAATGTTTGAAACGCGTACTATTATGGTTGTGGTACATGGAAGGTAAAGCTTGCAGCACTGCATTAATCTAGTGCTGACAACATCACGTAATTAATTTAAGTATTTCTTTTTTTCTCTTTTGCATGTGCCGTGTTCCCCGCTTAAAAGTTTATGCTGCTATTTTTCAATACATTTGGTTGCACCTTTACTTAGTGAAAAAAACTGCCGCTTTAAGTTCTTTGTACGCTAAGACTCTTCAATGCATTTATAAAAATTCAGCCAAGAGTTGGCTACTTCGTTGGTGACTTTCTTACACAGAATTATTTTCTCATAAAAAAAACTTCGCAAGTTTTGAAACCGTTCGCTGCAGTGCCGTGCCAAACATGACTTCAAAGCGAATTCCTATTTCATTGGAAAAGTCAATCCCGCCGTCCAGGTTTCATTGTATTTGGTCTTCCAGCGTTTGCGTTTAAAACTAACCTCCTGTGCACCACTAGCAGTGTTACGGTTCCGTCGGTGCCTGTTGCGCACTCATTTTGCTTTTTTCTGACGAAGTTCATGTGATGCGTTTGGTGGCTAAAGATAAGATTTCTAATGGTTGCATTGTGAAGCGTTCGAGCGAAATTTTTGTAGTAACTTTATACGAATATATACTTTTGTTTGTTTTTTTCGAAAGCACGAATTATTAAATACCTGTGTGAATTTGGTATACAGTTGCGTTCTCTCTTTCAAGGTTCAAAAGGTTTTTGGAAATTACATTTGCAATTTTTTACAAATTAACACGATCCTGTCTGACACTGATACATTTAGAGCTAACTCGGTAACGTACACTGCGTATGGATCCGTAAGCAGACAGGTTAATAAAAAAATATCTATTTATTGACATCAGCTGCTGCTGCTGCTGACGAAAGCTTGCCGATAGAAATGGCATGTGTTTTTATTCGCTGGCAGCCTCGCACGATTTCGTATATTCGGTGCTATACCGTATGCTTCAACAACTGTGGAAACAGTATCTTTCCTTAGTTCGCCCTGTTAGACCTTTCTTGCCTTGTATATAATTGTTGCGTCTGGCTGTGTGGGAATAAAGATGAAAAAAATCTGACTGATGGCGTTGCAAAAGTAAGAGCCGGAAACGAGAAAATCTTGTCGTATATTTGATATTTTTGTAATTTTGCATCCCAAGTTGTCACTTAAGAGCGATGGGCGGCTTTAGCTGTGAGAGATGAGATTGCTATGGTGATAAAGTAATACACACTTCAGTCATTGGCAAACTCGTTACCATGACTACTTTGCATATAATTTATTCGATTGTAAGCCGCGGTTTTCAATTTTTTTTCATCGTTTCGTGCGGCTTATATTTTTTATTTCTTTACGTTATCGAAAGCTATAGATAACGCTCAGTCTTTCCTTGGCTATGTTCTTTTCAACCAAACTCTCTTTTCACATTCTATTGTCTTCAGTATCACGTGCACATCCGTCACAGGAGGAATTATAATGAACAGAAGGTAGTTGTAGTGGTGTAAGCATCATTACCACGGTTACGAATAACCGCGAAACTTGCTGGTACGCGAAAGCATCTCCGAGGCTTAGGCAACCTACGTTTAAGTGCGGCTTGCAATGAAAGGCGACTTGCATTAATTTTTTAACACTGTTTCGCACGGCTTACATTCAAGGGCGGCTTACAATCGAGTAAATACGGTATACGTAATACGTAAGAGCAAACCGGCATGGGCGGTCGCGTAAACTCCCCTTGTGTCATACGGTATTTATTCGATTGTAAACCCCGACTAATAAATTTTTTTTTCATCATGTCGTGCGGTTTATAATCAATGGCGGCTTATGTTTTCTATTTCTATATCTTATCGAAAGCTAGAGATGACGCTCAATCTTCCCTTGGCGACGTTTTTTTTCGACCAAACTTTCTTCTCATTCTGTTCTCTTCAGCATCACGTGCACATCCGTCACAGGAGGGATTATGATGGACAGAAGGCAGCTGTGGTGGTGAAAACCAGAGGTCCGCAAATAGTGGGTCGCGACCCAAATTTGGGTCCCGAGACCTTCCATTCTGGGTCGCGAAATAATTTAAATTTACATTTTAAATTTGTAATTCTCATGAGATAGAATAGATGCGATTATTGGCTGTTTTATGTAGTAAGTTTCCTACAATTTTGTGCAAGAAAATTGCTACTGTCAATAGTAGTCTTAAAAATGATATTTACTATTAAAATATTTTCCACAATATTATATGTTCACGAAATGTTTGGGTCGCGAGAATTAATAACAAATTTTAGGGCCGCGCCAAAAAATAGTGGCAAACCCCTGGTGTAAACATCATTACCAGGGTTGCCAAAAACGCGAAACATGCTAGTTCGCGAAAGTACCTCGGAGGCTTGGGTAAGCTATCTTCAAGTGTGGCTTACAATCAAGGGCGGCTTACATTAATTTTTTAACACCATTTTGTGCAGCTCACATTCAAGGGCGGGTAGCAATCGAGTAAATACGGTATTTAAAGATTCGCAAAGTTATGCCGTCAAGATCTGCGGGAGTGGGTCAGATTTGAGATGGCACGGGTTTTGCTCGGTACAGAACATTGGCGTCACATTTGTGCTTCAGTAAAAAGTATCGTAAAGGTATTTCCTTTGAAATTTTAGGGACAAGTACACAGCGTATCTCACTGACGGCATTGTTGGCCGCTTTGTCCCACTTGCAAAATAAACGAAGAAAGTATCCCTCGACAACGGAGAAGCTCCGTTGTTCTCGCGCCTGATCCGATTCCGCCTCACTCGCGAAATGCGCGCACTGACAAGCAGGGAATGCGGCCCGCTTCATGAAAGTTGCAATTCCGCAGCCTTTCATTGAAGCGCTTTGCAAACCGAACGCACTTGCAAACCGACCCGCATGCAAAGATACGGAAAACGCTGTCAATCATTGTTTTCTCAGCAAATCTGCAAAGCACGCGCATTTTTCACCACAGGCAAGATAGAACCACTTCTGTGGAAGTGCCCAGCAGGGGTTCTGTGAAGAAGGCGCTTGGCAACCTCTTTCGTCCATGTTGAATTGAAAGTAAAAGCTGGAAGACGCGCTGGGTCATCGCGCGTATATTTGATCACGATCCGAACAGATGTACCGTTTTGTAAAAGGATGCGGATGTATTAGCAATTGCACAATGACGAATTACTTACTTTTGGTGACATACATGCCTCGAGAATATAACGCGTGAAGAAATTCTGCTGTGAAGATTGTTTGAGTTTCAGCAACTCTAGTTTATAATTAACAACAAACACATCATCATTTGAGCAAGCTAGCGGTTATGCGATATTGAGAGGAAGAGAGTGGTTTTACCATAGCTTGCCGAGTACAGTAAAATATTAAGTCTGCAAATATGCAAGTGTGTGAAGCTTTTCTCAAGTTATTTTCCTCTCATGAAGAGACTTAACTTTCAACCTGTTTTGCACAACCGTGTTACCCGACATTTACATAATTGATCTGTCCGTGTTGTTTCTTACGTTTGATTTTGATACACAGTATTAGACACTGTTGAAAAGGGTAGGGAAGACAATCTCTAAAGAAATAAAGTTTCAGCAGTACATTCTGCTCAAAATATTCCAAAGAACGTTTGTGTGACTAACGACCTGCAGAACAGCTGCATAGCGTTTGAAATTCTTGAAAATGCATCAGAAAATATTATTTGATATATAAAAATTTTTGCTTTTAGTAGAAGTTACGTCGAATCACATCAAAAAAAGTTTTTAAATGCTTCAGCTACTTACGTCATTATCTATTTGCTGCGGTAAAACCTTGTTATTTTACTGCCATTAAATAATTAAAAACCATTCCGACAAACTACAAAACTTTTTATCATTCTTCAGAAGCGAGTTAACTTTCAAAATATGAGTATATCAACACCTAAATAGATTGAGTCAGATATTTCCATAACAGACAAAACTGGTTGGGGTAACATGAAAAATTGTATAAAATCTTTTTCACTCTTTGTAATACCTAAATCTGTTGAAAATGATAGAGAAAACCCATGTGGATTTATACTTCACACCCTGTTTTACTTCTTCCAGACCTCGTTATAAATTTTAGGTTTGACTGGGGAACAGACGCGGACTACTGGTATGAAATGCGTATTGGTGCATTTACATATTTGCAGATTGTTGTTTCCTTGGATTCCACCGCATAATCTTATAATCTTGCAAAACACTACACTTGCAGGGCTGTTAGAAATTACAAACGATCATTTGTAAGTGGAGGCACTACTATTGCTTCCATTTTTAACAGCAAGGTTGTGGAAGTATCGGACGGCAGTGCATTCCCTTACGTTTGCAAACGTCTAAACTTCGAAACAGGGTAAGGGCAGGACAGTAGCCACGGGGGCATTCGGGGGCAGTGCCCCCAATTTATTTTTGTGCCCCCCAAATTTTGTTATGCCCAGTAAATTTTGTTTTATACGTATAATAAAAACAAAAATTTTGCTCCCCCAAACCTTGAAACCTGGCTACGGGCCTGGGTAAGGGTCGTGAGAGTTCAAATCGAATACTTGTAGAAACCATGATAACATTTGTGTTGCGCACTGTCTATTGGAGATGCTTTCATAGAATTTTAAGCGAACGTCTTGTTTTCTGCGCGCAACTTTGAAAATTGTGAAAAGCCTTTAGCTTCGGTTGCAGAAGAAGATGCAAGCCCGTTATTGTTTCAGGAGAGCACTGAGAATCTACGATAAATGATTTAATTATGGGTTGCAGATAAATCTGCAGAAATTTAAGTTTGTCTCTTCGTGGGTTGACTATTATTACCTGTATATTGCCAGATAATTTTGTTTGAAATAGAGTTGATGACTCTGCTTCAAAGCAGCTTCAAAACTCTGCTTCAGCTTACAACAGTGTTTCCCAACCGGGCCGCCATTTACAATACTCACGGGTGCCACGCGCTAATACATTTTTCAATACATCATTAAACAATACAATTTCCCAAACTCATCAAACCTTTTCGCAAATTGCTATGAGTCCGCCACTGGGTGCCTCAAAGTATATTTCTCTTCTGCAGGGTGCCGTAAGCCCAAAAAGGTTGGGAAACACTGGGTTACAACATATAATGCTTTTTGCTGCAGGTTTGAGCCAAGGAGTTATAATAAAATTTTTCTGTTTGCCGTTGTTGCAATTTTAACCCTGTTGGCATCAACAGCTACTCTGATTTTTGGTCAACATCAAGCAAATATGTGTGAAACCAACCCATAGCCAACGGCGTCTTGCCGTGCATTTCTTAACCTCTGACGCCACTGAAGCTCGGGCATGCTCGAGTTTCTTCAAAGGAAGCAACTGTGATAGGCTGTTGAAGAAATATTTACAACTTAAGTGTTTCAAATGCTCTGCGGTTTAGCTTCGCCAACAGGCTTGGCACTCTCGTTTTTTGCTTGGCTCCAGTGTGTTGTTTCTGTCACGAGAAGATTTGCTAGAACAAACCGAAAGCACGGCAATCGCAATTTGTGCAAGTGTTGTCAGGGTCATCTCGAGGTAAACTCATCGCTACCTTCACAACGTTAGAAATGACAGCGCCTTTGAAGTAAAGGACACGCTTTTCACAAGAATGCAACTATTCAAAACGTGAACCTCAATTAAAAAGTGAAGGAGCATATATCTTTTTCTTTTCGCCATCTCATGTCAGGGACGAGAAATCATGTTCTTAAGTTATTGGTACTGCCGCAAAGCGCGACATTTGAAAAATGTCACTGCCGCCGTAAGAGATTTTGCTACAACAACACACGCCAATCAAGACCACGTGCACCGAGGTGATGTAACATACCGCGGTACTTTGATGATTCAATATGTAACAATTCAAGGTGACGGTAGTCATTGGGGTACCAGTCATACACAATCCTCGTAGCATTTAGATCAAATCCAAAGGCATTCATCTTCATAGTGCATCGACTTTTGAGTTGATCTTCTTGTGTAAGATTCATTGCAGTGAGATTGCTGGGTCGTTTACGACAGTTGCCCTTTCAACAACACTCTTTGTTCAGCAAATTAACGTGTTTGCACAACTCAGCTGCCTTTCCATCGAATAGTGTTTGTCGTGACGAAATTAGAAACTGTGCACTTCTGACTAAATAATTTTCTTCGCCAAACCAAACTATCATAGCAAACAATTCTTCGGATTTTTTACATTTTCATGTTGCAAAACAGGTCGTTGGTGACGGTTGTATCTGTTTCGAGACGGAAAGATCTTGACTTGAAACAGACCCGCGAGCGACGACGCACGAAAAACATCTGCATTGAATACTTTCTAGAAATCTACCACGTGAATTGTCGAAAAGTCGGAGCGGCTGCTGCTATTTGTATCGACTTGCAATAGAACTCGACGAGTTCATCAATCCGCGAAATGTCAGCGACGAGACCGCGCCGGCGGTCGCTGAACGATTCAGTGTCGACTGGTCGAGCTCTCAGGTCTGTTAAGTGTCAATTCGATGCTGATAAGAAGATTCGTTTCCCCCTAAGTGTGTCACAAAATCGAACTCGGGGCTTCGTTTCTCGTGACGTCGAAATTATAATTGCGTTAATGGCGTTTAAACGTCACGCCTTGCAAATGCTGAGCGTGACTCACACTTGGGAGAGCAAGCGCGCCATTGCAACGAGGCTCGAGACCCAAGTTATAGCTCCAACCCACCCCGGTCTGGCAAGGATCGAATGCATTTGCGTTACAGTTGTCAAAGTCTGCTGGCAGAACGGCTGATTTTTTAACGCACTGTTTCGAGGGTACGCGATTACGGTATAAACCCAACAAAACCAATTTCACTTTCGTTTCCTTGTCTCAAAAGTCGCCGTCTTCGACTAATCGGCTGGAGATTTTGACTTGGAAACGTGATGCGAAAATATTTAGGCGTATCAAGCTTATATTTTATTTAAAAAAATGTAATGTCCCACAATGGGTTTTCCTGTACTTGACGAAGAAATCCCGAGTTTTTGTGTGTGTCAAAAATGCATGAAGAACCGCAACTTGCGCTTGAACGGAAACTTGTTAGCTTCTATAAGCAATAAGACTTAAAAGATGTTATCATTGTTGCACACAGAAAGATAAAAAATGGCTGAGCAATCTTGGTTTGAGTTTATCGGAGACGGCGTACTAAGCATTGGTTATATAACTAATGCAAAATTGGTGAAAGTTGTGTGGAAGCATTTTTTCAAATCATTAAAAACTTCGCAGCAGCCCCACAAATACTGATGCCACACAAATTCACATCAGTCGCTTAAATTCATCTGTATCTGTCCCAATCATCTGCATTTATTATTTACTCATGCCCAGTTCATCTTTTCTGCTTTTCAGGCCGTACGATGATAATGTGAGTAGATTGCCATGACATAAAATAATTTTTGAGAAGTATCATGTTCAGGCGTTTGCAGAAAAGACATGCCCCAATCTTGCGCAAGTTTTTCATAATTACTTGGTGGATTTTTATCTTCATTTTTCCTCATTTATTTAACGCTCTTTTATGACGGTGAGCAACTGATTAATTGTTGTTGCGTTGGACCAGTGTACGTGTCTCATCAATATTGTTTTCGCATAACAACGAAAAGCTCCCGTGTGCTGCTTTAAAAATCAGGATTATTAATTGGTTGTTTCAAAACTTAGGAACTAAGTTCGCTGTCGATCTCATGATAAATGCGTTGTTGAGCATATGAAACCTTGATTGGAACAGTTACATGTATCTCTGCGGCAATGTGCACCCCCAACAGACCCATCTTTTACTTGCTCCTTTTAACGGTTAGCTGCTTACCTCAAAGTTTTGATGTAAGAATGCCTTCATTTTTCTCACACTACCCGATCCCTGTGACGCTGCAATTGGGGTGATGTTAATTGTTTCCCCTATCCGTGTGATCATGTGCAAACACCTATTCTGCAATGATTTATGGCCAACCATGTTTTTGCTTGTGGGTTGCTTACTGTGCCTACGATATGGACCATGTGTCTGCAATAAATCATTATTATTATAATTATTATTGTTATTATCCTTTTTGACACTTTTGTGCAAGAAGCTCATGTGGAGTAAATAACTTTTCCCCCTCAGACCCTCCTAAAGTGCTGCTGTTTTTTTACAGCCGGTTATGCTTTCCATGTCCCAACATGATGATGATCAAATAAGGTTATGTCATGAATAGGGCAACCAATTTTTTGACCTAAAAACTTAACATTTTTACTTTATAATTGACACATTATGACTTTATTTTGACCTATAAATCAATTTCCTTTATAATTGACAAAAATTTTGACTTTAGCTTGACCTATAAAGTCAATTTCCTTCGTTTGCAATTGAAACGCGGAATACAAAGCATCAAAGCAATAGGTTAAATATCTTTTTTCTGTTGAAATGAAACATATATCAAAAGTGTGAAAGACCCAACGGAACTAGAGGCAACAAACCATAGACGAAAATCAATCCAAACCCACAAGAGAAGTATTCAGTGCCAATAAATCTCCTGAATTCACCGAGAAGGTTTTACATTGTTGTAATTTCAACATCAAGTGCTAACACGCCTAGCGTACTTTAATTGGTCCAGCAGTGGGCAAAACAACATCATTTGCGTCAGAAGTGGCAAAAAATCCAGTAGTATGTCAACTATACATGCAAAAACATATCAATATCTGTTGTTGTAGCTGTAATGAAATGTCGATAAAGAGAAAATTTCCGTGCTGCAAATAATTTTGACCTAACGATAAGTTTTGACCTAATGATAAATTTTGACTTTTTTTGACCTAATAACTTTGGAATTGCTCGTAGTATCAGCGTAAAATTTGGTTGTGGAAATTTCATAAGCTTTAAAAATGGCAGAAAAACTTTGATTTTATTGACTTTTGGTTGCCTTAGTCATCAATTTTTGTTTATGTAGAGTTGTTTACCTCCATGAAATTGATTTGGCATATACTTTTCTATTAATTTTGACTGCTCGCAGCTCAAAAACTAGATGCTTTATTGCATGCGATGTTGTCGTGTTTGCAATTGTACGACGCTCAGCCTACCCTGCGCAAAGACGCTACAGCGTTTTTTGAAAAGTGTACTTTGTGCAATGCTATAACAAGCCGTGAGTTTAGCTTATCGTATGAAGAAAATGTCTCATCATTAGGCACTTCGGTCGTCAGCCGCATCTCCCACTGAAGTGACCGGCAACATGAAAGATCTCTGGAACGTTGCGCACTCGTGTAATCAATGTGAACAAGAGCGAATCTGAAGTTTGTAAATAAAGAACAGTGTCAAAAATATAGAACTAGATCTCTTGTGGCCAATGACTTCAAGTATTGACTAAATAGGACTAATAACACCGATTCCAGTTCGTATACTGAATAAAATTCGCCGGTATATTTGCGTAACCAAAAGAGTTGGTGGATCAATGCTTCAAAGGAGGTTGGTAGATCAATGCTTCATAGCCTGGAAGGCTAAGGAGAGAAATGCCTCGAACAAGCAATCAGTATTTATTAATTTTCACACCCACTTTTACCCTCGAGTGGGTCGCGGAGGCAGCAGGCTTAGAAGGACTCACAATAGCTCACGGTTTTCGGCAACATCTGACATTCTGCTGGCTCCACACCAAGACGGACAGAGCCAGGTCGGAGATGTATTCACACTACCTTGTCCTTGGTCGACCTCTGGTCCGCTTATGTAGGTGTAGACAGCAGGACTCGCCTTGCCAATTTTTCCTTGGGCATTCTGGTCCCCTGGCCGAACCATCGTAGCTAGCATCTCTCTATTCGGAGAAGCGACTCTGCATTCAAGGTTTTACGAATTTCACAGCTGCGCTTTGTCGCGAAGTCTCACGCCGTGAACTCTTCGCAAAAATCCCATCTCTGCCGGTTGTAGCCAGGCCGTAACCAACTTGGGACACCAGGAGGGGCGAAGAGTTTTCTAAGAGGGGCCCAAATTTTTGAACTATGTCCAATAGTTTTAAACGATGCCCAGCAACTTTTTATAGGGGGAGCGAAAATTTTCTAGGGGATTTTCGCCCCCCTGGTTACGGGACTGGTTGTAGCATACTTGAAACAGCACTCTTTCAGTCATTACCCAAGACTGATGACCATAGGTGAGGATCGGAACAAAAACCGATTTTAAATCTGACAACTATGCGGTGCTTGAAAGCTCCCGTTTTGTGTCCATGGAACGATAAATCTCACGTAATATTGTGTTTGCTTTACCAATCCGTGCATCAAGATCCTTGCTCTGCCTTCCGTCACTTGTGAATACCACCCCGAGGTACTTGAATTCTCGACATGCTGCAGTGTATTACTATTTACTTTTAGCCTGCACTGTCCTGGATTTCTGGAGAGACATCATACTGTACATGCGTCTTTTCAGTACTAATTTGCTTTTCAGCTTGATCGCACGCAGCTGAAAAACGAGCAAGTACATGTTGAAGACCTTGTTCAGAAGATGCAAGCAGTACCATACTGTCCGCAAAAAGCACACTGTTGCTCCTGTAGCTTCCAACAGTGATTCTCTCGTGGAGTCAGCTGTGACGGTGACTTTTGAGACAAGGAAACGAAAGTGAAATTGGTTTGTTGGGTTTATACCGTAATCGCGTACCCTCGAAACAATGCGTTAAAAATCAGCTGTTCTGCCAACAGACTTTGACAGCTGTAAGGCAAATGCATTTGATCCCAGCCAGACTGTCTATCTGATTCGTATACTATAGACTACATGAAAAGGAGTGGTGACAGCACACACTCTTGTCGCAAGTCCAACACCAACGGTGAATGGTTGTGATTTAACGCTGCCGACGCGGACACAAATTTCTGAGCAGGACGGCCAGTAACAGGCGACCGTTAACATCGTACTTCCGCAACACTGCCCACAGCTTTTTTTGAGGGACCAGGTCGAATGCTTTTTCGAGGTCGACGAAATAGGCGTAGACATTTTTTCACATACCCAATGTTTCTTGAAAAGTGAAAATTTGGACTGTAGTTTCATGTCCGGGACGAACGCCGCATTAGGTATTTTTCAAGATATGTTCAAGTATTTCGCGGAATCAATTTTCAAGGCAAATAGCATAGACTTTTCCTGGAAGTCAAATGCCTCGATAGTTGCTGCATTGTTCTTTATACTCCTGATGTATAGGGATGATCACCCCAGTTTGCCAATCATCCGGTGCCCTCCCAGAACGTCATGTCACTTGATACACACGAGTTGCCAAAGAACTCCTCAACTCTAGGCATTGAACGCTTCAGGTAGGATTTCATCACAATCTGCAGCCTTCCCAGTTTTTAATGTTTTGACAGCTATGCAGACGAAGGCCACATCAATGATATGTTCCTGCCCCGACTGCACCTCATGTGTGTCTGGTTGTATTATAGAGGCTATAATTGTTTGTATATCGTCTTCCCTCCCACACGCAACACAGTAGGCTTTAAGCATGAATGGTTCTTCTTTTGAGCCAGTTCTTCTGACCACTGCTTGACCGCATATCCTGGGCAGGTGTTGAACAGCCATTCGATAGTCTCATGGTCTGGAACCGTCAGGCCGTGCAGTCCATGAGGAGGTCGATGGATTGGACATTGC